>ERZ772883.466-NODE-466-length-42150-cov-10.694738_pt1 | contig 42150 bp, 44 predicted proteins | sample MGYA00580575_ERZ772883 | MGnify/ENA primary metagenome ERZ772883 (study PRJEB29015, sample SAMEA2737666) | human gut metagenome | biome: human gut; feature: human-associated habitat; material: faeces | place: China | collected 2012 ...
AAATCCAAGTGGCAAAACCCAGATACCTTGCCACTTTGCCACTTCGCCACTTCAACCTCAAAACCACCGCCCCATGTATGACCGCATGGGGCTTTTCTCATGGAAAGGAGAGCCTATGAACAACGACACCAGCAACCGCAGCACCCCCGCAACCGCTTCCCCTCTGACCGTAAAGGAAGCCGCGCCACCTGTAATGATAAAGAAAATCGGAAAGGCCACCTACCGCGTCATAATCCATTTCAGTGAAACGAGCAAAGAAACCATGAGCGACAAAATCAAGCGTCTGATTTTGAATGACAGCGAAAAAAGTTCTTAAACACCCTTGACAAAACGTATCAGAGGATTCCCTTCTGGCGGCTATGGAAACGGCGGGCGCCGGGGACATGCCGGAGGATGCCGAGCGCAAGGGATTAGGTACGCCGGCCACCCGCGCCGCCACACTGGAAAAGCTGGTATCTGCCGGTTTTGTGCAGCGTAAGAAGAAACAGCTTATCCCTACGGAGAAAGGTACGAACCTGATCCTGGTTCTGCCGGATAATATCAAATCCCCCATGCTTACCGCGGAATGGGAATCCATGCTGAAACAGGTGGAATGCGGCGAGATTCCGGAAAAGGATTTTATGGAGGGAATTGAGGATATGAGCCGGGCGCTTGTCAGAGAACATACCGCGCCGGAGGAACGGTTTACCGGGCTGTTCCCGGATGCAAAAGGAAACGGGCGTGAAGCCGTTGGAACCTGCCCCCGCTGCGGCGGCGCCGTGTACGAAGGGAAAAAAGGATTCTTCTGTGAGAACCGGGACTGTGCCTTCGCACTCTGGAAAGATAACAAATTCTTTTCCAGTAAGAAAAAGAGTATTACCAAGTCTGTGGCAGCGGCCCTTCTGAAAGAGGGCCGCGTTTCTATGTCCGGCCTTTACAGTGAAAAGACCGGAAAGACCTATGATGCGGTAGTGCTGCTGGATGATACAGGCGGCAAATATGTGAATTTCAAGCTGGAATTTCCGGCGAAGAAAGGCAGGCGGAAATGAACGGGCCTCCCTCACGGGAACTCACCAGAAAAGAACGGGCGGCAATCCGAAGGCTGGTAACGGAACTGTGTGCCAACTATGGCAATCAGGATAAGCTCTGCCTACCCTTAGACTGCCCCTGTTATATGCTCAATAAATGGTGGACCGGCTCCCTGTGCCGGTATTTCCGGGAGGCGGTGCTGCCAACCGACCCGGCGCTGGAATCGGCTATCACAGGTGACGACACTTCCTTGAAACAGAAAATATGCCCGGTCTGCGGGAAGTCCTATCTTCCCACTACCAGCCAGGCATATTGTTCTGATTTTTGCCGGACTTTTGCAAGGCGGAAATCCGAGCGGGAGCGCAAGCGCCGGGAACGGCTGAATCAGGGGTGATATGTCCGCAACTTAGGGGAAAAGAGGCTTGATTTTCAAGGCTTTTAAGAGCCGGTTTGAGGGATAGCTGTATAAGAATACTCTGACTGCCTGAAACGGCTTTAAGTTGCGGACAAACAGGCAGACAGGAGGGATGCGGATAGAAAAGGAAAAAATTACAATCACAAAAGAAATCATGCGGATTGATACCAGGCGGCAGACGATTGATATGCGGCAGATCAATAACCGGCGCTTTCTGTATAATCCCAAAACCGCCGTCCTTGTGCTCGGACGGCAGTATGGAAAAACCAAAGGCCTGCCGGCCAGCCATGCCGAGGAACTTGCCGGTGCCGGAATCACAAAAGATTTTGATGATTTTGTCCGTGGGTGGATCGGCACCAGCCGGAGTTATCCAGAAGGAATTATCCACTTTGCTCCCTGTGTGGATGAAAGGAACATAAAGCTGTTTGAACGGGCTTTTGATACTTTGGAAATGTTCAGGGAGAACGGCGCTCTGGCCGGGACGGTGATACGGGGATTGGGGAACCGCTGGGAGCAGCCCTTATCTGCCATTTTCACCGATTTGCAGAGGCGGGAACAGAAAATCTCTGTCAAGGAGCAGCTAAAGAAACAGTCGGAGGCAAAAGCTGTCCGGCATAAGAAAGAAAATCAACAGGAACGATAGGAGGCGATTTTTTTGAGTATCAACACGATCACAACCGATGACCTGCGCCGCATGGAAGGAAAAGACGGCCTGATCCTGCAGGGCTGCGGCGGAGATTTGAAGGAATGGGTAGATGGAATTAACGATATGCTTACCGAGGCGGGGATTTTGAAAGGCGGCAGTAAATTTGAGAATATTTCCGCTTTCCAGTACGATGGCACAACCTGTCTGTTCTATCCTTTTGAGGGTGTGGAGCTGGACATCGGGAAACTTGCTGTGTGGCGTTTACAGACCCATGAGAATTTTGGCGGTACCTGGCTGTCTGATTTTGTACCGAACCGCTTGGGCGGTTTTATTGAGGAACCTTCACCGGAGCCGGAAAAACCGGATTGCGCGCTGATCGGCCAGGACGGGAATATTTTCAACCTGGTGGGGATTGCCGCCCGTACCCTCCGGGAGCATGGCCGGAAGGAGCAGGCAAAGGAAATGACGGACCGGGTATTTGCTTCCGGCAGCTATGGGGAGGCTCTTTGTATCATCGGGGAATATGTCAACATCACGGATTCCCAGCCGGAGGCTGAGCGGAAACCTTCTGTCCGGCAGCACTTGAAGGAAACGAAACCGAAAGAACCGTCCGGGCAGGCAAAACCGGGCAGGCAGCAGGAACGATAAGGAGGATCAGAATGGAAAATGAAACAACTTACGGCGTATGGGCGGTGCGCAGCGGCGCTTCCATCTTCGGCCATGCGGAAAGCTGGTGCAAGGAGGACGGAAAGCCCCTGGAATTTGATACCCGCGAGGCTGCGGAAGCCTACGCCAGAGAAATGAATCAGAAAACCACCGTAAACGTCCATTATTATGCGCAGGAGAAAGAACCGGAGCCGGGAGCGGTAAGAAAGACTTCCGCTCAGGCGCAGCCGGATATGGATGCCCGCGCCCATGCAGAAGTAACTCCTAAAAATAATGCGGCGGAAAAACAGAATGAGATTCCCGGCAGACAGATTACGCCGGAGCCGGACCCGTTGGTGGAGATTCGTTCCGCAGTACACAGCAACTACGCCGGCATGGTGGCTATGTTGGGCGCGGATAACCGGGTATATCTGGGGCGGGAGGAACGCTGTCACTATCAGGATATGCAGGCGTCCTATTACGACAATCAGGACGGTTCCCTGTGCTTTGTCTGCGACCAGCCGGACATGTACTACTTTCTTTATGGCGAAGGATGGGCGCATACCCAGGCGGAAATGCTGGAGCGCGGCCTTACCCTGCGCCAGTATGAAGAATTTGCGCGTCTCCGTGACGGCGTGCTCGCACAGTTTACACCCCACAGGGAAATCCTGTTCGCTGGGCAGCCTTTCCAGCCGCCCGAAAGCTATCTGCGTAATGCAGAGCTTTACGAGGAAGGCCAGACCGGGAATTATAATATGCTGGATGGCAGGCTCAACAACGAGCCGCCTGTGCGCCCTGATCTGACAGACGGGCAGACCTATGAGGAAATAAAGGAGCTTGCCCCGGAGACTTTGCCGGAGGAAAAGCCCTCCCTTATGGAACGGCTGAAAGCGGACCGCCCGGAGCATGAGGCGAAGCAGGCAATTCCTCCTGTGCCGGAAAGGACACGCTGATGGGCGCAGTAAAATTTGAAGGCGTGGACATACTGGACAGCCTGGGTCAGATCATGGAACTGCATACGCAGCACTACAAAGAGGATTTTGACATGGATAAAGAGCTGATCCCCAAGTTGGCAGCGTCGGCAGACCCGGAGGACAAACACCTTCTCTGGATGTCAAGGCCCTGCGGCACTTATACTCTGCGGGAGTGGGAAGTTTATCTGGAGGGCAGCCATGATAACAGGGTGTGGAGATTCTACCATGAACAGACAAAAGACGAGATTCTTGCGTATGCCCTCCGGCTGGACGGCATACAGGACGGAAAAGTGACCGGGGATATTTACCCGTTAGATTACCACGCCCATGTAGAGCGGATGAAGCTGCTGGCCTGCCCCATTGAAAAAGCGGCGGTTCTGTTTGAGGACGGAACCAGTTTCACTGTTCCCTGTCAGAACCGAAGGCCGCTTATGGATGAATTTATATCGGAACATGGAAAACCAAAATCCATAGCCTATCTGCCGGAAAGCGAGCGGGAACTGACTGCAATCCTGCGCAGGGAACGCTTCAAGAGGAATTATCATGCAAAACCCGGCGATATAAAAGAATATATTGGCTGCCTGAAAAAAGGCACGGTGCGGGGCAGGCTGAAGGAGGCGCAGACGGCGGCAGTTTCCCCGCCCCATGCGCCTACCCATAAAAAGGAACCAGAACGATGAAGGCGGGGCGCAGCAAAAAATCTGTCCGGGTAGAGTTTGTCATATCCGAACAGGAGGCCGACCTGATAAAAGAGCGGATGGCAGAGCTTGGCATTACCAACCTCTCCGCATACCTGCGCAAGATGGCGGTGGACGGGTACATTATCCATCTGGACATGAGCGATATTCAGGAAATGATACGGCTCCTTCGTATCTGCTCCAATAACCTGAACCAGTATGCCCGGCGTGCCAATGAGACCGGCAGCGTCTACGCCGCCGATGTGGAGGATCTGCGTGCCAGACTGGACAACCTGTGGGATGGCATGGATAAGCTGCTCCGGGGATTTGCGAACATTTCGTAAACAGGAAGAAAAGCCGTTGCTTTTCCATACCGGCCACGATAGAATTTTTGTAGAGGGACAGAGTATGTCCCCGTGAAAGGAGGCTCGGCTTATGCGGCTGGTATTCAAAATTTTAGCATTACCCTTTGTTCTGATTACGGGAATCCTCTATCTTGTGTGCAAATTTTTAGTAGTTTCTTCCGGGGCGGTGCTGGGGATTCTATCAGGAATCATTTTTCTGGCGTCACTGGTCCTGTTCTTTACTGCCGGTCTGTGGGCGGGGCTTTCGTGGCTGGTGATCGCATTTCTGATTAGCCCCTATGGTTTGCCAATGGCGGCGGCCTGGCTCGTCGGGATGATCGGAGGCGTAAACGGCGCATTAAAGGATTTCGTATTTGGGTAAACAAGTTTCAGCGGGGCGCAGGATGCCGCCCCGCTCTTTTTCTGTAATAGAGCTGTCTGTCATGGCAGCTTTTTTGATTGGAGGGATTTGATTGAAAGACACAACACCAGTTTATTTTCATTCGGGCGCCTATGCGCAGGAGCATGGGGAGTTAGACCAGTACCGCGCTTCCCGCAAGGCAAATATGGCCTGTAAAGAAGCTATTGAACAGGCCATTGCCGACCATTATCGGGATAACCGTTTAGATTCGGCATGTGTGCGGCAGGTCTTACAACAATTCGATTATGAAAGGATTTTCTATGTGCTTGCCAACACGATCCGGCAAAAGGAACACGACGGGCGTATTTCCCGCGACAATAAAGCATGGGCACAGACGATCCCGGTCTGTGAGGACAAAGACGGTTTCGGCTATGACCGGAATGTTTACTTTGTTGTAGACCGCAGCCACACCGGACTAATGGATTTATTTCTTACTCAAACCAGGGAGGATTTCAAGATGAAACAGGAATTTATGAGCCGTAACCAGGTGGAGTTTATACGTCAGACCTACCCGCCGAATACCCGGATTTTGCTGCAGCACATGGACGACCCTTATGCTCCGGTGTCCACTGGCACCCGCGGAACTGTCCGATATGTGGATGACATAGGTCAGATTGGGGTTGCCTGGGACAATGGACGCAGCCTTTCACTGATCCCCGGTGTGGACACATACCGGAAACTGACACAGCAGGAACTCGCCCAGGAGCAAAATGAAAAGCCTTCCGTCCATGACAGCTTGAACAAACATGCCGCGCAGCAGACAGCCCGTGGCAATAAGGAGAAAATAAAAAAGGAACCGGAGCGGTAATAAAATTTATTTGATTTTCAGGGGGTGATGGAATGGCGACCACACGGCTGATGCCGCTGCATATAGGAAAAGGCCGGGATGTTTCCACGGCCATAGCAGACATTATTGATTACGTGAAAAATCCGCAGAAAACGGATTATGGGAAATTCATTTATGGCTATGCGTGCGACACCCGGACGGCTGATGCGGAGTTTCTTTTATCCAAGCGCCAGTATGCGAACCTGACCGGACGGGATCGGGGCGCAGATGATGTGATCGCCTACCATCTCCGGCAGGCATTTAAGCCCGGAGAAGTCACTCCGGAAGAAGCAAACCGGATCGGGCAGGAACTGGCGCTGAAGCTGACAAAGGGCAATCACGCCTTTGTTGTCTGCACCCACATAGATAAGCACCATGTCCATAACCACATCATCATCAATTCTACTACATTGGACTGTCAGAAGAAATTCCGCAACTTTTGGGGCTCCACATGGGCGATCCGGCGCATGAATGACAAGCTGTGCCTGGAGCATGGTTTATCCATTGTGGAGAATCCGAAACCGAGCCGCGACCACTATGGCACATGGTTGGGAAGTCAGAAACAGCCTTCCCATCAGGAACAGCTACGCTGGGCGATTGACGCAGCTATGGAAGAAAAGCCGAAGGACTTTGAAGAACTTTTGAAGAAACTGGAGGCGGCAGGGATTGAGGTCAACCGAGAGCGAAAGCACCTCCGTTTCCGTCTGTCACCGGAGGATCGGTATACCCGGTGCGACACGCTGAAAGGCGACTATACCGAACAGGCCATCAAAGAACGGATTGCCGGAATCCGCACGGTAAAGCCCCGCCGCACCTCTCCACAAAAGCCGGTTTCCAAAGTCGGGCTGCTGGTGGATATTGAGGCGGCGATCCGATCCGGCAAAGGGTCGGGCTATGAGCGGTGGGCGAAGGTATTCAACTTAAAACAGCTTTCCCAGGCAGTGATCTATCTCAAAGAACACGGCGATATGAGTTATGAAGATTTACAGAAAAAATCAGACGCCGCTACCGCCAGCTTTAATGCGTTGTCGGCACGGATCAAGGAACTGGAATCGCAGATGTCCGCCAATGGAGAACTGCAGAAACAGATCGTAAATTATGTCAAGACACGTGCGGTCTATGTGGAATACCGGAAAGCCGGGTACAGCAAAAAATTCCGTGCGGCGCATGAGACGGAAATCCTGCTGCACCAGGCGGCGAAGAAACACTTTGACGAGGTTGGGATTACAAAGCTGCCCTCTGTGAAATCTCTGCGGGAGGAATATGCCGGTCTTCTGGAACAGAAACGGAAAGCCTACTCTGCTTACAAACAGGCCAGAGCAGATATGAAAGAACTCTATAATGTACGGGCAAATGTGGAGCATTTGCTGGACATTTCTACTGGACGGGAACCGGAGCGAGATACGCAAAAATCGCGGCAATAGGTTTTCTCCTGCTTTTGGTTTTCAGCGTTCCAACGGAACGCGCAGCCATTGCCAACGGCAATGATCTCAGGGGTTTGGGGATATGTCACCAACAAGCATTTTGGCAGGAAATCCGGGAACGGATTCCTGCCAAAATACGCAATCTTACGGAAGATTGCATTGCTTGCCGATATTGTCCCGAATTTGGGATAATTCAAATTTCAGCATAACCAATATGGTTTTCAATTCAAGATAGTCAATAATTTGAGGATGTGCTTTTTGCCAAAAAAGAGAGCTGTTCTTCAATAATTTTAACCAGTTCCTCAGCAGTTTCCTTCCTTCCTCCTTTGAGCCAGACAGTCAGTACACTAATAGTAAATCCGGTACGAATGGCAATAAAATAATCGCCATGCTGTATGTGAAGTCCGGGAGCTTCTCCAAAGCGTTGCTGTAAGATTTCAGCATTTTTCATGTGGCAGGCATAAATAATATCTTGTCGGTTAATTTGGATCAACAGTTCTAAAATATCGCTGTGATCCGTCCAATATTGAAAGTAATGCCGCGCTAAATCAATTTCCCCCTGAAACAGTTTGGGATGATAGCTTCCTAATACCTCATAAAAACAGGTGTCGCACTTCCAATACAGCACATCTGAAATATTATCAAATGCCCGATAAAACGTGGAGCGGGCCACACCGGAAGCCTTTTGCAAATCGCTCACTGAGATTTGGTCAAAAGGTTTTTTCTTGATACATTCTAAAAGGCCGTTATAAATGAGTTCTGATGACTGTAAAGCCCGTTTGTCTTTACTGATGTGGTACATAAAAATTCTCCTTATTTTTCGCTACAAGTTTCGCTGTTCGTGTAGCACTTGTTCCGAGACTATTGTATCACAAAATCCGCTATGCTACAATAGTCTCGAAAAAAATAAATGCAAAAAGGAGAAAAACTTATGGAAGCACTTATGCAAGGCTGGTTATCTATATGGCTTTATGTGATGGCAGCAATCGGAATTGTATTGGGGGTTCTTATCTGGAAAAACAGAAAGACATGGTCTGCGCTCAATATTCTTTGCACGCTTGCAATTATTGTATTGATTCTGCACGTCATTGAAGAATGGGTATTGCCGGGCGGGCTGCATTATTCCTACAACATCAATCATGGTTCAGAATATCTGAGCAGATACCCAATGAACCGTCTGACGGATATGATTACCAACTTTGGTGCGGTTGTTATTGGGTGCATTGTGCTGAAGGTGTGGGGATTCCGCAAACCGGCAGGCATCGCCATTATGCTGTTTTCCGCATTTGAGGTAATTATGCACATCAGCATCGGAATCCAGGATATGAAGATTTTTGGTGAATACGGAATGAACACCATGTATTCTCCGGGTTTGATTACTTCGCTGTTCGGTTTTCTGCCCGTTTGCGTCGGACTTGCTATTCATCTATTTAAGAAAAAGGAAAACTGGCCGAAGTTCACACAATGGGTCATGGCAATCGCTGCGACAGCGGTGTTGGGCTTTTTGCTGATCAATTTGCCTGAAATGGTACTTGGCAGTGAAAATACCCCCTATGAATTTACTGACCGAGGATTTTATGAGCAATACGGAGAACAGTATGAACAGGATAACGGCTATGAATATTTCATGCCGAACGCAGACAGGGAGGGACAGTAAATGAAGGACAGGACAATGATTACCCACGATAAGAATGGGAATGAAATGACTGTAGCAGTACGCAGCGCACTGCCTGTAGATTCTCCTTGTGCCCGTTATACGGGATTTAAGCAGGAAACCTTGCTCCTGAAAAAAGGTTCCGTTCGTTTGAAGGGTTATATGCCCTTGCCTTGCGACATCATTTTAGAGCGGGATGTGCCTGTAACGCTCCGGGACGGTATCACAATTTATACGGATATTTTTCGCCCAAATGATAATGAACGGCATCCGGCGATTATGGCGATGAGTCCTTACGGAAAGGAAATCGGCTCCCAATGGCTGGATGACACGCCAAATCACGCAGGGATTCCTATGGAGGTCACTTCAGGTTTACAAAAATTTGAGGGGCCTGATCCAGCATATTGGTGCAATCACGGCTACGCTATCATCAACCCGGATGTGCGGGGTGCCTACAATTCCGAGGGGATTATCCTCTTTTTCGGGAGTGATTATGGACGGGATGGCGCTGACATCATTGAATGGGCGGCAAAGCAGAATTGGAGTAACGGCAAAATAGGTATGAGCGGAAATTCATGGCTTGCCATTTCGCAATGGTTTGTTGCTGCACAGAAACCCGCACATCTTGCGGCTATCGCTCCGTGGGAGGGGCTTTCTGACTGTGGCCGTGAGGTCGCCACACGGGGCGGCGTGATGATGCCGGAATTTGTCAAGATGCTTTCCGACTCCTTTGCTTCTACGGAAAACGGCGGCATTGAAGATGTCATTACCATGATGAAACAGCAGCCAACAATGAATAATTGGTGGGACGACAAAGAGGCCGATCTGGAAGCAATCGACATTCCCGCCTATATTGTCGCCAGTTACACAAATCCCATTCATACCTACGGTACATTGGAGGGCTACCGGCGTATTTCCTCTAAAAACAAGTGGCTGCGCATCCACAATACCGGCGAATGGGATGATTATTATCACAAGGGTCATACCGAAGAATTGCGGAAATTCTTTGACTGCTATCTTAAGAATGAGGATAACGGATGGGAAAATACGCCAAGAGTCCGGGTAAGCGTCTTAAATCCCGGCGGTGAGGACATCGTTGACCGTGAGGAAGAAGATTTTCCAATCCCCCGTACACGGTATAAGAAGCTGTATCTCAACGCAAATGAAAATACACTGGAGAACGGTCAAGTATCGGTGGAAAGCTATGCTCAGTATGATTCTGACCGCAAAAAAAGCGGTATCAGCTTTAGCATGAAAATGTCGGCGGATACTGAAATTACTGGTTATATGAAGCTGCGGCTGTGGGTATCTGCCCTTGACCATGACGATATGGATTTGTGCGTAAAACTGGAAAAACGCCGTCCAAATGGGTTGAAGTATAAATATACATTAGGCCCAGGAATGGACACATCTGCAAAGGGTTATATCCGGGTTTCTCTGCGGGCGTTGGATGAAGTAAAAAGCACCGAGGAAAATCCAAGGCAGTCTATGAAAGAGGAACAAAAGCTGAAAACTGGCGAGGTTGTTCCCGTGGATATTCTGATCTGGCCTATGGGACTGAAATTCAAGAAGGGCGATATTCTGCGTATCACAGTCTCACCATATAAGACACAGAAAATGTGGACAGGGCCATTCAAACTGAAAATGGCAAAAGTAACTATTCCAAAGGAAGGATATACTTATTTCCCGGAGGATAAGCCGGAAATGTATACAATAGGAGGCTCGGAAATGTTTGCCGGTTCTAAGGTAGACACTACAGATATGCCGAAAGACCATAATAAAGGCAGGCATCGTATATATACCGGAGGCAGGTACGACAGCTTCCTTTATGTACCGGTAATCCCTGAAAAGCAATAGGAGGCGGCGCGATGAAAAGTAGTCGTATAATTATTTATGATAGATACAACAACGCTTTGGACGTACCGGTACGGGAAGCCCATCCTGTTACGGCAGATCGCGTCCGGTACCCCGGTTTCAAACCGGAGAAACTGCTTTTGAAAACGGGCAGTATTCGCAGTAAAGGCTATATGCCGCTGCCATGCGACATCATTATGGAACGGGATGTGGAGATCATTCTTCGGGACGGCACAAAAATTTATACAGACGTTTTCCGTCCGGCAGATGATAAAAAGCATCCTGCGCTTCTGGCGGTCAGTCCCTACGGGAAAGAAATTGGCGGTCAATGGTTAGATGACATTCCTGGTCGCTCCGGCGTACCCAAGTCTGCAACTTCTGGCTTGCATAAATTTGAAGGCCCCGATCCTGCCTATTGGTGTAATCATGGTTATGTTGTAGTAAATCCTGACTTGCGCGGGGCGAACCGTTCTGAGGGCGTGATCTTGTATTTTGGTCATCAATATGGAATAGATGGCTGTGATATTATCGAGTGGATTGCACAGCAGCCTTGGAGCAACGAGAATGTGGGAATGAGCGGAAATTCTTGGCTGGCGATTTCACAGTGGTTTATTGCCGCTGAACGTCCAAAAAATCTGAAAGCTATCGCCCCGTGGGAAGGTTTGAATGACGCTTACCGGGAAGTGGGCACCCGTGGAGGTGTACCAAAAACAGAATTTGTAAATCTGCTTTCCAATACATATGCCTCTACAGCGGATGGAGGTATTGAGGACTGTATTCAGGCAATGGAGGAACATCCGGTTATGGATGCTTACTGGCAGGATAAGATTGCGGATTTGGAGCAGATTGAGATTCCGGCATACATTGTAGCCAGTTATACAAACACGATTCACACGTTGGGAACATTTGAAGGCTATCGCCGTATTTCCTCAAAAAAGAAGTGGCTCCGCGTCCACGACAACAATGAGTGGAAGGACTACTATACGCCTGAGAATGTGGAAGATTTGCGGCGTTTTTTTGATCACTATCTCAAAGGCGAAGATAATGGGTGGGAGAACACTCCGAAGGTGCGGTTTTGCATATTGAATCCTGGAGGAAAAAATATTCTTAATCGTGTTGCAGAGGACTGGCCTCTGCCCGGTGTCAAGTATCAAAAACTTTATCTGAATGGAGAGAATCATAGTCTGCAATGGTCGCCAGTGAAGGCTGAAAACACCTGTATATATGATTCCGATACAAAGAAGCGGAAAGTCGTTTATAGGCTAAAGGTGCAGGAGGATTTTGAATTTTGCGGGTACATTAAACTACGTCTTTGGGTATCTCCGCTGGATCACAATGATATGGATTTAGAAGCCTGTATGGAAAAACTGACACTGTTGGGTACAAGTTACCCGGATATGCCAACCAGCGCACGGCGGGCTGTAGGCAATATCCGTCTTTCTCTTCGGGAATTAGACCCGGAGCGAAGCACCGAAGAATTGCCATATCAGACCATTTCCCATATCCAGAAAGTACAGCCTGGACAGATTGTGCCAGTGGACATTTGCATCTGGCCTATGGGAATGAAGTTCAAAAAGGGCGAAGTGATGCGTCTGACAATATCTGCGTATAAAACACCGCCCGTAGATGGACCGATGTCTACGGTATTCGGCAGTGCCAAGATTACCGTTCCGAAGGAAGGCTATACCTATATACCGGGTAGTAAGGTGGAAATGGTTACTTTGGGTGGAAATTCCAAAGAAATTCCTGCCAGCGCAATCCGAAAATCGCTTCCCGGTGATGTGAATAAAGGGCGTCATGCTATTTATACTGGCGGGCAATATGAAAGTTATCTGTACCTGCCGGTTTTGCCAAAGAAAGATTAAGGAGGCTTGACTATGTGGCTTTGGTTTGTAGAAAAGGGATGGCTGTATTGTATGTTGATAATGGGCGTTGTCCTGACGGTACAGTTGATTATTCATTGGAAAGATTGGACATTTCTTCGTAAAATGGGAGCTTTTACGGTTATCGTACTGGTTTTCCATGTCATGGAGGAATGGGTAATGCCCGGTGGTTTCCACTATTATTACAACATTTCCTCGGACGCAATTCTCCGGGATCGCTATCCTATGAATGAACTGACAGATATGATTACCAACTTTGGCGGTGCGCTGATTTGGTTTATCTTGGTACAGACAGATAAATACGAGCGGAAAATGAGCTTTGCCGTCATGCTGTTTGGGTATGCAGAAGTGGTAATCCATGTGTTGGGAGCTTCATCCTCCCGGACGTTGCTGTTGGAGAGCGGCGTATATTCGCTCTTTTACGGGCCGGGGATGCTCACGGCGTTAGTATGCTGGCTGCCGTTGGCTGTTGCCTATACTGCATATTTTGTAAAGACGCGGGTTAAACTGCGGGATGTTATCGGCGGTGGAGTGATTCTTGTAGTGCTAAGTATACTCTTGATTATTATGCCAGAGAGTTTACTGAAAAATGAAAATACGCCTTATGTCTTTGACAATGCTGGATGGTATGAGCAGTATATTGATGAAAGTGGCGCGATAATCAATCGAAGTCAGGAATGAGGTACTTATGGAAAGAAAACTAACGGATTTTCTAAAGGAACCGTTGTCTGGCGGTAGGCTGAAACTGATTCCCTCATTACTGATTTTCATTGTGTCAGTCTTCGTTAATGCCTATTTCCAAGTGACTTCTTTTTCCACATTGGTTTCCTGGATTTTGGAAACATCCAAAACAGCAGATGCGGCACAGCTTTTGGAAGATATTCTTGCGCGTTCTGACACAGCCATTGGGGTTCGCATTGCATTTGGACTTCTTATGACCGTATTTGCAATGGCCTTTCTGCTAATTGCAGCATATTGGGAGGAAAAAGAAAAAAACGCTGTGCATTTGTTTGAACGGGCTTGTGCAACCATGCTGGTACCGGAGCTGCTTATGTTTGTTGCGGCATTGCTGATGAATGTTTCACTGGTTGCCGGTGTTGTTTTAGGTATAGCTGCGGCAACGAGCTGTGTGGCAATAATTATGTGTTGTGGAAAAAAGTCAAATATAAACGGGTATTTGCTGATTGCGTTATCATCTGCATTTTTTATGATTACGGTTGTAATGCTTACCCGAAACCATCTTGTGACAATGCTTGGTTCAATTAGATAAATAAAGCAAAAACAAACAAGGCAAGCGCATCTTGCCAGAAGGTCAATCTGCCTTGTGTGGATTGGCCTTTTTCTGAATTTGAACGAAGGAGGTGAACACATGAGCGAGTATGGAGCAAAACGGGACTGGATAAATAACGATCCCTTAACTATTGTTGATATAGGTTCTCTGCATTTCTGCCTTGAATATCGCTTGGTTGAAATATGCGGTCAGGAAATCGAACTGACGGCTAAAGAATTTGACATATTTGCACTACTGATTCTAAATCCCCGCCGTGTGTTCACATACGAAATGATTATGGATATTGTTTGGAACGAACCCTATAATGCCTATTCAAGAAAGACAATCATAAATCATATAAGTAACATTAGAAGAAAACTGAAAAGAACACCTGAAATTCCTGATTACATAAAAAGCGTACACAGTATTGGCTATAAATTCGATCCTAATGCTACCGCTTGAGATTTTTTGCTGAAAAATGATTGCCACATGGTTGACGTAGGGCAAATAAATTACGGGGATCTCTTATAATTTTCCGCAAAAAGGAGACTAAGGATAGTATATCTTTCTTCTTCTCCTTGTTGGAAAGGAAAACAGATTATTGCCCCCAAGTGCCTGCAAGCGATTATTCGCTGAAATATGTAAGTTTGTATATGCCGCAATCCGTAGATTAAGGGTTGCGGCATTTTTCTGTTCGACAGCATTTGATAATTTTCAGCATAAACAGCTATTTTATTGCGCACCTATTCAAAGGGTGCGTATTTTTGTGGCGGATTGTCATAGCGAACCCAGCGGATTGTTCCGCTGTCGCTCCCCACCCCTCTGATTTCGATTTTGCTTATCAACTCAAAAATCGAAATTGGAGGAAATACCCATGAAAGAAATCAATCTGCGGGATTATTACCCGTTTTATACGTCGGATGTGATCGTTGAAGTACCGGACGAGGTTGCTGACCTGCTCAGGGAATCCAAACTGGCTGAAGCTGCCTATATCCTTCGTACATACCGACATAAGGCATATTTTTCTCTGGACTATGATGTCAATGTGGAGCGGGACGCACTGGTAATTGTCCTGTCCCCTTTGGATATTATGGAGCGGAGAGAAGATAATGCCGCTCTTTACCATGCGCTTTCTACCTTGCCGGAGAAACAGCGGGATCGGATTTATGCCCATTACATTCTTGGCATTAGCCAGACAGAAATTGCCAAAACAGAAGGCGTGAGTCCACGGAATGTTCGTCATTCTATTGCGTGTGGATTGAAAAACTTGAAAAAGTTTTTTGAGAAATTTGGGAACGAGACATCCTAATGCCCTCCGAAAATGAAATGAATAATAGAGGGACATATTCGGTAGGACAGGCCTGACGGGTGTGGCCGTGCAACATACGCTCCGGTCCGCCTCAACTGAAATACTGTCATAACTGCCACGCCCCTCGCCTGCTCCTTGACAACCGAATATACGCTGTTACAGGTACTTCATTCTGTGTTCCGAGCGGCAGATGGGGCGGCGCGGCGACAGGCAGCCTAAGGAGGTGATGAATCAGGCTGTCCGAGCGATCAACGTAATCCACGAAACCGGCTGTGGCAGGCCGGGCGCAATGACGGCGCAGATCATAATGGTACTTCTTCACGGCTCCCTAAAGACTTGGGGAGAGTTCCTGCGGCGTTTGCTTGCTCCGGCAAAGCGGCGGCGTATGTGGGGCTATGATGCGGCTAAGCTGGCCGCAGCCTGTGACAGACCCAGCTTTGTATATTCAGGGCTTGCCGGGGGTGCGTGGCAAATACGGCAGACAAAATCGAAATCAGATACAATGGGCCGGACTTATGTGCTGAATAGCTGTAGGTCCGGCCTATTCATGTGATTTTGATAAAAAATACCGGAATCACAGAAAGGGGTGACTGCTATCGCAAAGACAAAATCAACGCCGTTGAGATTAGCCGAACCATATAAGAAAAACATTGGGAAGGTAACTTTTCAGGTTTCATCATTCGGTAATCTTCAAGGCAAAAACACAGCACAGCAGCTTATCATACAAATGCTGGAGGGAAAAATGAAACAAGAAAAATGTGGCGACAGGTTGTAAATTTGCTTCTGAACCTGCTGAAATCCCTATGAGGATGCGGTATAATAAAGGTGGAAGCTGATTGAAGTCTGTTGTTTGGAAAGGACGGTTATGGCTAAGTCAAAACAACAGATCAGGATTACCGCTTTATATTGCAGACTCAGCAGAGATGATGAATTTAGCGGTGACAGTGTAAGTATACAGACACAAAAGACGATGCTTTCTCAATATGCCAGGGAGCAGGGGTTTCCTAATTGCGAGTTTTTTGTAGATGATGGATATTCTGGAACCAATTATAATCGCCCGGATTTCCAACGGATGCTTGGGCTTGTGGAAGATGACAGGGTTGCTGTTATCTGTGTAAAAGATTTATCTCGCCTTGGTCGTGATTATCTGCAAACGGGATATTACACCGAAGTCGTTTTCCCGGAGCATGATACACGATTTATTGCGATCAATGATAATGTTGATACGGCAAATGGAGACAATGAATTTGCACCTTTCAAAAATATCATCAACGAGTGGTATGCGAAAGATTGCAGCCGAAAGGTAAAATCTGCGTTTCGCACGAAAGCGTTAAACGGAGAATATACTGGCGGTTATCCGGCATACGGTTATCGGAAAGACCCGGATGACAGGCATCATCTAATCCCAGATGAACACGCGCCTATTGTGCAGCGGATGTTTCAGATGGCCTTAGAGGGAGAAACCTGTTTCCATATTGCTAAAGCATTGGAAAGAGAGCAGATTCCGACACCGAGAGCATATCTGATGGACACCTACGGCAAATATCATGCAAATGAGCGGGTAAAGCACCCATACGCATGGGCCAAGACAACGGTTCATCAAATTTTAAGCAATCCGATTTACCTGGAGAAATTAGTCAGTCAGCGGTATAAGACAAAATCTTTTAAGGATAAGCGGATTGTACCGAGACCGGAAGAAGAATGGGTTACTGTTGAAGATACCCATGAGCCATTGGTCGATCAGGCAACTTTTGATACCGTGCAGGAACGCATTAAGATCAAGCAGCCAGCGACTTGGGCAAATTCCAATAATATCTTTCGTGGACTGCTGATTTGCGGAGGCTGTAATACCCGGATGGTTTTCTCGGCAAGAACAGGGCGCAAATCTCTCGGTCACTTTTGCTGTAACAAGCATCGTCGCTATGGTGGTACAGAATGCTCGAACCACTATATCACACTGGAGCAGATTAAGGAGCTTCTATTATGTGATATTCGTACCCACGCAAGCCTCGCCGCTGCTGACAAGGAGAAGTATACAGAATATCTGATGCACTTATCTGAGCAGGAATGGAATGGTGAAAGAGCTTCTTATCAAAAAGAAGCAGACGGATGCCAGAAAAGGATGTCCGAGCTGGATGCAATTCTGAAAAAACTGTACGAAGATCGGGTATTCGGAATTATTTCTGACGAGCGTTATCTGGCAATGTCTGCTGACTATGAAGCAGAGCTGAAGAAAATGAAAGACAGATATTACGAGCTTCAAGGTATGCTTGACACTTTCACAAAGCAAAACCAGGACGTAAAGAAATTTGCGAAACTGGTGGAAACTTATACGGATATTACCGAAGTCACAGAGGAACTTCTGCACACGCTGGTAGATAAAATCGTGGTGCATGAGAAAGAAGTGATTGATGGCGAGATCATTATGCGGGTGGACATTTACTACCGTTTCATCGGCAAAGTTGGTGATAAGGATGGCGAAGCACTGAAAGCTCCGAACATCCGCAGAAACACCAAATTACTTATGGAGGCTGGTGTTCTGTAAAATGCAGGACACGGGGAAGTCTCCAAAAAAATGGTGCGCAATAAACATAACACCCCTGGCATCATAAAGTATAACTTCTGGCAGCAGGTACAACAGAATGCCAATGCCAGGTATGTCTGCATCAACAAAGATATGGCCTTTGCGCCCCGAGAGATTGCCGGGCAAAGCCTGTTTCTGGAGGCTGACATTGGGAAGGTGTTGGACGAACTCACTGCATAAATCCCATCCACCTTTCCCTTTTCCCAAGATTCCGAAGCCGCAAAGCCCGATCCAGGCAGGGCGACAGCATTTACTGGTTCCATCCTAGCACGGGAGCACCCCTGGCTTCCCCGCACCAGGGATGGGTGAGTAGCTTGGACCCAGAAAAAGGAAATGCTGCTGCCCTGCTGATCCAGGTAAAAGGACTTGACGCCGGATTGGCTGTAAACGGCAAGGAGCGGCTGTTGCCTCTTTGCTTCGAACTCTTTCTCATGCATCCCGGTACATCCTGTGGCTGTTCACAAAAAGTTCAGAAAAACCTCCTTGCTTTGATAAAACAGCTACCATATAATATGCTTGTCTACTTTGAAACAACGCCCAGGTTCCACCTGGCGCCAAAGTGATACGTGGACCGGAGACAGGTGTGCAACGGTTTGGCCGATTGTGGATGATTCCGAAAGCTGCAACCAAACCGCAAGATGTGCGAAGGAAAGTGGGTGATTGTTATGTACAACCCTCAACTTGAAACATTTCTTCGGGTGGCAGATGCCGGTAGTTTTAGCAAGGCCGCCGAATCATCCTATATCACGCCTACGGCAGTGATAAAACAGATCAATTTGCTGGAAGCAAATTTAGGAGTGCAACTTTTTGAACGTACCCATCGTGGGCTAAAACTGACAAAGGCCGGATTTTCCCTGTACAACGATACAAAATATATCATCAAATATTGCAAAGATTCTGTGATCCGGGCAAAGAACGCCATGCAGGAAGGTGACAATCTCATCCGCATTGGAACCTCCCCCATGACACCGGCCCAAATCTTGGTGGAATTATGGCCGAAGATTCACAAGCTCTGTCCTGAAATCAAGTTTCAGCTGATTCCCTTTGAGAATACGCCGGAAAATGCACGAGAAATTTTGAAAAATCTCGGACAAAGTATTGACATAATTGCAGGCATCTTTGACGATACCATGCTGAATGTGCGAAACTGTGCAGGCTTTGAACTTTCCAGGCAGCCGCTATGTTGCGCAGTGTCCATTCACCACCGCCTTGCAAGTCAAAACAGGCTGACCGTTCAGGATTTATACGGCGAAAATTTGATGTTAATGCACCGAAATTGGAGCCGTTACGTGGACGAGCTTCGAGATGACATCTGGCAGAACCACAGTGAAATTCACATTATAGACTTTGACTTTTACAGTGTGGATATTTTCAACCGGTGTGAAAACAGCAACGATGTTTTAATGGCTGTACAGGCCTGGGAACATGTGCATCCCTTGCTGAAGGTTATTCCCGTGGAGTGGGATCATTCGATACCCTATGGTCTGCTCCATTCTCCCACCCCATCGGAAACGGTAACACGTTTTCTGTCGGCAATTCAAGCGGTATTGCATCAGGAAGCAAAACCGGGTTATAACCCATGAGTATAAGCTGATGAACGAATCGAGACTTCTGTGGAAGCCTCGATTTTTTTATACTATTGGTGGCAAGGGGCATAGAAGCATTTCTCACCAGGGAGAGAAATGAAACTCCACAGCAGAGGGCTGGCCTCATGATGTAGGTAGCAAATTGCAAAAAGGGAAATAGCCATGAATAACTTTATTTTTGAGAACGCAACAAAAACTTTTTTCGGAAAGGGTTGTGTCAAAGAGTACCTGACCTGTCTTTCCAGCCGCTACGGGCAGACGGTAATGCTTGCCTACGGCGGCGGCTCCATCAAGAAAAATGGCGTCTATGACGAAGTCATGGAGAGCCTGAGCAAAGCCAGGAAAAACGTCATTGAGTTTTCCGGTATTACGGCAAATCCCACCTATGCCAAGGTGCTGGAGGGTGCAAAAGTAGCGCGGGAGCACAAAGTGGATTTCATTCTTGCCGTAGGCGGCGGCAGCGTCATGGATTGCTGCAAAGCCATTTCTATGGCAGCGGTTTATGACGGCGACATTTGGGCTGACTTTTGGGCAAGGCCAGGCATCATCCAATTTGATCCCCTTCCCTTGGGTGTCATTGTCACCGTGGCCGGAACTGGCAGCGAAATGAACGGTGGAGCGGTCATCACCAATGAAGCGCTGAAAATCAAAACTGGGCGGGATTATCCGAAATGCAACCCGAAATTTGCACTGCTGGACCCCACCTATACGTACAGCGTTCCAAAAAAGCAGCTGGTGTCTGGCAGCTTTGACATTCTTTCCCATATCATGGAGATTTATTTCAGTGAGCCAAATGAGGACAACGTGTCCGATGACATAGCCGAAGCCTTGATGCGGAGTGTCATTCGCAATCTCCGTGCTGCAATTCAGAATCCCCAGGATTACACAGCCAGAAGTAACCTGATGTGGGACGCAACCATGGCCGAGAACCGCATCCTCAAGCTGGGTAAACGGACGGACTTCCAGTGCCACCAGATGGAACATCAGCTTGCCGCTTACACCGGCTGCAATCACGGCGCCGGGCTGGCGGTTCTACATCCCGTTTACTACCGGCACATCTATCAAGACGGCCTCTCCAAATTCCAGAAATTTGCCGTCCACGTATGGGGGATTTCCCCCCAGGATAAAACCGAAGAAAAATTGGCTCGCGCCGGTGTAGAGGCTTTGGCAGATTTTATCAAAGAAATTGGCCTGCCCTCCACCCTGGGGGAGCTGGGTGTGGATGAATCCATAGATCTGAAAGCCATTGCGGATTCCTGCAACCTCGCTCCCGGGAGCTACAGAAAAATGACCCATGAAGAAATCCTGAAAATTTTCCAGGAGTGCCACTAAGGAAGGAGACACTGACCATGAAAAAACTGACAGCTTTATGTTTGACCCTGACCCTGACATGCAGCCTCGCCGCCTGTAGTCATCCGAGCAGCGAGAACAGCACCTTCGCCTCTCAGCCCAACGCCGAAAGTACCGCACCCGCGCCGGAACGTACGCAGAAGCCTTCTGAGCAGCCCAGCGATGCGCCAACTCAGGCCCCTACAGAAGCGCCAACCACAGAGCCTGAAGCCAACGAAGGCAAAACGCTGGTTGTCTACTATTCGGCAACGGGAAATACGGAAGAAGTTGCAACTGCCATTGCGGCGGTAACCGGCGCCGATGTGTTCGAACTGGAGCCGGTAGAGCCATACAGCAGTGATGACTTGAACTGGCGAGACGAAAACAGCCGGGTTGTGTATGAGCATAACCATCCTGAGGCAAGGCTTGTAGAGCTGGTCGCCTCAACCGTTCCGGACTGGGAAGCCTATGATACTGTCTTAATCGGTTATCCCATCTGGTGGGGAATTGCAGCATGGCCAGTAGACGGCTTCGTGGAAGCCAATGATTTTACCGGGAAAACGGTGATTCCCTTCTGTACTTCTTCCAGCTCCGACTTGGGTGAAAGTGGCAAACTGCTGGCAGAAGCAGCCGGAACAGGAACCTGGCTGGAGGGCCAGCGTTTTTCCTCCAGTGCTTCTGAAGAAGCTGTCCAAGCTTGGATAGAAGATCTGGGCTTTTGATGCAAGACGATGTGCCGGCTTGGAGCATCCTGCCGGTGGTTGTATGGCTGCAATTCGGGCACTGAATGAGGGGAAAGTCTCTTCTTTTCCCACTATGGCCCGGCAACTGTGGAAATGACGACGGGTCTGTTCAGATAACATGACATGGAGCCACGCCTGTGGTCTTCCTCCGCTACCAATACGCAGTCCGTGGCGTTTATGGTGAAACGGAAGGCATGGTACCTCCCGTTTCGCCGTGCCCCTGTCTCCATAGCATATTGCAAACAGAGAGGAGTCCGATCCGGCTCCTCTCTGTTTGCAATTTGCTCTGCATCGGGTTTTGAGCCCTGTGTGGAGGCGATGCCGTCCCACCACATGTCTTTTCAGCTCTTCCCCGAAGCTGTGGGCTTATTTACGCTCAGCGCTGGTTCTGATTCTGCTGCTGGTTGTTCTGCTGATTCTGCCGGCTGTTCTGGTTCTGCTGCTGGTTGTTCTGCTGGTTCTGCCGGTTGTTCTGGTTCTGCTGATTCTGGTTGTTCTGGTTTTGGTTGTTGTTCTGGTTGAAGTTCATGGTGAAATTCCTCCTGAATTCATTTGCGGGTTTCCCGCGGGGGTAGTTTGCCCGGTTCCTGCCGTTTCATTCCAAGCTAGCTTTTGTCTTTTGGACGGAAAATCAAAGCGGCTACAAAGGCAGCCACAATGGCCACAGAGATGCCGCCGGCAGCTGCCTTGAGTCCCCCTGTGAAAATCCCCAAAAAGCCCTCCTCCGTTACGGCCTTGCGTACACCCTTGGCCAGGTTGTAGCCAAAGCCGGTGAGGGGAACCGTAGCTCCCGCACCGCCAAACTGGACAATAGGCTCATAAATGCCCAAAGCGCCCAGCACAACGCCAGCCACCACGTAGCTCACCAGAATCCGGGCCGGTGTCAGGCTGGTTTTATCCACGAGGATTTGGCCGATCAGGCAGAGAATCCCGCCCACCAGAAACGCCTGCAAGTATTCCATGTTGGTTACTTCCTTTCTGTACAGATGGATACGGCGTGACAGACGCCGGGGATGGATTCTCCCTGCTGAGAAGAGGTGGGCGACAGGAGCGCACCGGTGCCACAGAACAGGAGCCGGTGGAGCTTGCCCTGGCGGAGCTGATCCAGAAGATATCCGCACAGGACGATGGCGCTGCACCCACAGCCGGACCCTCCGGCGTGGACGTCCTGTCCCTCCAGATCGAAGACCAACACGCCGCAGTCGGTGTACCGGTCCTCCAGGTTGACTCCAACTTGGTGGAACTGGTCCAGGAGGATCTCCTTGCCCACCTTGCCCAGGTCCCCGGTGACAATCAGGTCAAAATCCTCCGGCGCAGCTCCCAGATCGTCAAAGTGGGAGCGGATGGTCTCAAAGGCGCTGGGAGCCATGGCGGCTCCCATGTTGTTGGCATCGGTGATACCCAGATCCACAATGGTCCCCACCGTGGCGGCCTCTACAAAGGGTCCGTCTCCTTTGCTGCAAACCAGCGCCGCACCGGAACCGGTTACGGTCCACTGAGCAGTGGGACTCCGCTGACCACCATAGCCCAGGGGATAGCGGTATTGCCGCTCTGAGGAGGCAAAGTGGGAGGAGGTCATGGCCACCGCCTGGTCGGCAAAGCCGCCGGAGACGGCCATTGAGGCCAAGAGCAGAGACTCTCCCATGGTGGAGCAGGCCCCATACAGCCCCAGCGCCGGCAGCCCCGTGTTTCGCAGAGAAAAGCTGGAGCTGATGCACTGATTCAGCAGATCCCCGGAAAAGACCAGGTCCACATCCTGTTTCTTTTTTCCCGCCTTTTGCAGCAGCGTCTCCAGCGCAATTTCCTGCATGTGGCACTCTGCTTTCTCCCAGGTCTTTTCTCCAAAATAGGTATCTCCATTGGTGTAGTCAAAGTAAGCTTGCAATGGCCCCTCCGACTCCTTCTTCCCGGCCACGCTGGCCCAGGCTGTGAGGATAGGCGGCGCATCGAAGAGGATGCTCCGGGTTCCTCGTTTTTGTTTTGCCATAGTTCACCCTTCCTTGTTTCTGTCGAATCAGGGTTAGTATGTGCAGAGCCGGGGAAAACTTACAACGGACCGCCGCAAAAAATGGGCAGATACCACTTCATAGGCTGAATCAGCGTTTTTCCCTTTCAAAATGGAAGGGCGTGCAATCCAAGGTAGCAAAGTAATCTGCCGGCGTCTCCGCCCGGCGGATTTGGGTCCAAGAGCCGTCTGGGTGTAGCAGGACTTCCGCACTGCGGAGCTTGCCGTTATAATTGTAGCCCATGGAAAAGCCGTGGGCTCCGGTGTCGTGAATGGCCACCAAATCTCCAATTTCCATGGCCGGCATGGACCGATCTACAGCAAATTTGTCGTTGTTTTCGCACAATCCACCGGTGATGTCATACACATGGTCCAAAAGCGCATGCTCTTTCCCCAAAACCGTAATATGATGGTACGCCCCATACATGGCCGGCCGCATCAGATTTGCCGCACAGGCATCCAGCCCGATATACTCCTTATAGATATGCTTCTGATGCAGCACCGTCGCAATCAGGTGGCCGTGAGGGGCCAGCATAAACCGGCCCAGCTCCGTGAAGATGGCCACATCCTCCATACCGGCAGGCTTCAAAATGGCCTCATACTGCCGGCGAACCCCTTCCCCAATGGCTGCAATGTCACAGGCAGGCTGTTCCGGCCGGTAGTCCACACCCACGCCGCCAGAGAGATTGACAAAGGCAATGTGGAGCCCGGTTGCCCGGTGAAGCCGCACAGCCAGGCGGAACAGCTGGGCAGCCAGTTCCGGATAATACTCGTTACTCCCGGCATTGCTGGCAAGCAACGCGTGAATCCCAAACTGCCGGGCGCCCTTTTGCGCCAGGCACTGGAACGCCCCTGCCATCTGATCCTCCGTCATGCCATACTTGGCATCCCGGGGCATATCCATGATGGTGTTGCCTAGGCTGAAGCTTCCCCCCGGATTATACCGGCAGCAGACCGTATCCGGCACACCGCACACCCGCTCCAGGAAGTCCACGTGGGTCACATCATCCAGGTTGATATACGCCCCCATCTGCCAGGCCTTACGCAAATCCTGTTCCGGCGTCACGTTGGACGAGAACATCACTTCCCTGCCTGTGATCCCCGCCGCCTCCGATAAAAGCAGCTCCGAATAGGTGGCGCAGTCACAGCCGCAGCCTTCTTCATGGAGAATCTGCAGAATGTAGGGATTGGGCGTGGCCTTCACGGCAAAATACTCCCGAAAGCCCGGATTCCAGGCAAAGGCCTGGCTCAGGGCCCTGGCCGTGCTTCGGATGCCTGCCTCGTCGTAAATGTGGAAGGGTGTCGGCACCTTTGCCGCAATTTCCTGTGCCTTTTCCAGAGTTAAAAACGGTACTTTTCTCATAGCTCCTCCTTATTCTGCAAAAAAAGAGCCCTGTACACGCCCACCGGCAACTGTACAGGACTCAAAACAGACGTTTTGATCCCATGGGTGCACTCCATCCTCCTTCCGGGAAGATGACAGTCCGGCACATCTTCTGTACCGGCCCAGCATCCGGCGCGAAAGCAGCGCGCCAGACACTTCGGCGGACGGCCCCTTCCCCCCGGCGGCCTGCTTGCCGCTTTTGTCGGGGGTACTCATGCCAATCCGCAACCTCAGCCATGGTTCGGATGGGCACATTGTACTCTCTCAGTCTCCATTTGTCAACCACCTCTGCCCCGTTTTTTGTCGCGCAAGCAAAACCGGAGGCTGCCCGCATTTGCACATTTGGCACAAATTTGCTTTTTTAAATTTGTACACTGTAAACAAAATATGAATTCCCGTGTAGGGTCGTTGACATTTCCGGCGGGTGTGCTAAAATATAACCACTGTTACATTTTAACAGTGTTGGCATTCTAAATTTAAAAGGAGTGTGAACCATGGACCGCAACCAGGCTGCGACGGAAATTTTTAACGCCCTCATCGCCCTGTGCAACCGGGAGCCTGCACCCAGAGTTCAGATGCGGGCGCAGGGAGAATCCCTGGTCCTTCACCTGTTAGCCCGCCATCCTGACGGGATGGTGGCAGAGGAAATTCGCCAGATCATGGATGTATCCTCCGCCCGGGTAGCAGCCATTCTCGCCAATTTAGAGCGAAAGGACTTGATTATCCGCCTAATTGAGCCAGAGGATCGGCGCCGGCTCCGGATCATGCTGACCCCCGCAGGGCAAACGCATGCCGAAACAGAAGATGCATACATCATCGACCGCTTAGAGCAGTCCCTGGCCGTCCTGGACGACGAGGAAATTCAGTGTTGCATTCGCGTCCTCCATAAATTGGAGAACCTGCATCACAGGTAAGGCAAGGAGGCAATATGTATAAGCTTTTTAAACGATTTCAGAGGAAAGAGGTGTCCATGATCCTGCTCTGCCTTTTGTTCATCGTGGGGCAGGTCTGGCTGGACCTCACCATGCCGGACTATATGTCCGAGATCACCACCCTGGTCCAGACCGAAGGCAGCGCCATGGCAGATATCTGGCTGGCCGGTGGCAAGATGCTGCTGTGCGCTCTGGGCAGTCTGATTCTGTCGGTGATGACGGGATTTCTGGCCGCTCAGGTGGCGGCCTCCTTCTCCATGCGGCTCCGGGCCGGGATCTTCCGGCAGGTGGAGAGTTTTTCCATGGAGGAGATCAACCGCTTTTCCACCGCCAGCCTCATCACCCGGACCACCAACGACGTCACCCAAATTCAGTTCCTGATAGCCATGGGCCTGCAGGTCATTCTCAAGGCCCCCATCATGGCAGTGTGGGCCATTTGCAAAATCCAGTCCAAGAGCTGGCAGTGGACCGCCGCCACCTTTGCCGCCGTGGCATTTATGCTGGTGCTGATTGTCATTGCTGTCACCTTTGCCATGCCCCGGTTCAAACGGATTCAGGCTCTCACCGACAATCTGAACCGGGTCACCCGGGAAAACCTCACCGGCCTGCGGGTGGTGAGGGCCTACAATGCAGAAGGCTACCAGGAAGAAAAATTCCAGGAGGCCAACCAGAAGCTCACCTCCAACAACCTGTCAGCCAACCGGGTCATGGCCATTATGTTCCCCGGTATGAACCTAGTTATGAACGGCCTGACCCTGGCTATTTACTGGATAGGCGCCTACCTCATCGGGGCCATTCCCCTCACCGGCGGGGCAGCTGTGACACAGCGGCTGGATGTCTTTTCCAACATGGTGGTTTTCTCCTCCTATGCCATGCAGGTGGTGGCAGCCTTCATGATGCTGGTGATGATCTATATCATCTGGCCCCGGGTCTCCGTATCCGGCAAGCGGGTGCTGGAGGTACTGGAAACCCATTCCTCCATCACAGACGGCGCCCGCCAGGAAGGTCTTCCCGGCCGGGAGGGAGAGGTGGAATTCCGGAATGTGTCCTTCCGCTATCCTGACGCCGCCGGAAGTGTGGTGGAGCATGTGAGCTTCCGGGCCAAAAAGGGGCAGACCGTGGCCTTCATCGGCGCCACGGGCTCCGGCAAATCCAGCCTCATCAACTTGATACCCCGGTTTTATGACGCCACCGAAGGGCAGGTTCTGGTGGATGGTGTGGACGTGCGAGAGTATACCCTGGCCTCCCTCCACCAAAAGCTGGGGTATGTACCCCAGCGGGCCGTCATGTTTTCCGGCACCATCACCTCCAACGTGGGCTACGGTGCAGACCACGCCACAGAAGCCCAGGTGAAGCAGGCAGTGCAAATCGCTCAGGCCGCGGACTTTGTGGACAGCGTCGGTTACGCCGGCCCCGTGGCCCAGGGGGGCGCCAACCTCTCCGGTGGGCAGAAGCAGCGGCTGGCCATTGCCCGGGCCGTGTGCCGGAAGCCGGAAATCTACATCTTCGACGACAGCTTCTCCGCCCTGGACTATCGGACCGACCGGGCCCTCCGGCAGACGCTGAAGCGGGAAACCGCAGGCGTCACCAGCCTCATTGTGGCCCAGCGAATCGGCACCATCCGGGATGCGGATCTGATTCTGGTGCTGGACAACGGCAAGGTGGTGGGCCAGGGTACCCACCGGGAGCTGCTGGAATCCTGCGAGGTTTACCGGCAGATCGCCCTGTCTCAGCTGTCAAAGGAGGAATTGGAACATGCATAACCCCCATTTGAAGCCCCATCTCCCCTCCCAGCCGGTCAATTTGAAAAGTGCCTGGGGCAAGCTTTTGGCCTTCGCCCGCCCCTGGCTTCCCATTGGCATCACCGGCTTGGTGTTGGCCATGGTTGCCTCCATTTTCACCCTCATGGGTCCGGATAAAATGCGGAATATGACCAATCTCATCCAGGAAGGACTCCTGGGAGAAATTGACATGGACGCCATTTTCCGCACTGGTATAACCCTGGTGACTCTGTACGGTCTGGCTGCCATTGGACACTACATCCAGCATTACCTCATGGCCACCTTCACCCAGCGGGTCTCCCAGGCCCTGCGGCAGAGCATCTCCCGGAAAATCAACCGGGTCCCTCTGGGCTATTACAACCAGGTGAGCTTCGGCGACGTGCTCAGCCGGGTGACCAACGATGTGGACACCATCGGCCAGACCATGAACCAGTCTCTGGGCAACCTGGTGACCGCTGTGACCATGTTCTTAGGCTCTCTGCTCATGATGTTCCTCACCAACAGCGTCATGGCCTTGACCGCCATTGTCTCCACCATCCTGGGCTTTGGCCTCATGATACTGATCATCCGCAAATCCCAGAAGTACTTCGTCGGCCAGCAGCAATATTTGGGCCAGCTCAACGGACACATTGAGGAAATTTACACCGGTCACAACGTGGTCAAGGCCTATAACGGCGAGCAGGCAGCTCAAAACACCTTCGACCAGATCAATCAAAACCTCTACAACTGTGCTTGGAAATCTCAGTTCCTCTCCGGTCTCATGCAGCCCCTCATGGCCTTTATAGGCAATCTGGGCTATGTGGCGGTGTGTGTGGTGGGCGCTGTGCTGGTCAAGGGAGGCCACACAGACTTCGGTACCATCGTTGCCTTCATGATCTATGTGCGGCAATTCACCAATCCCCTGTCCCAAATTGCCCAGGCGGCCACCAGCCTCCAGTCCACCGCCGCCGCCTCCCAGCGGGTCTTTGACTTCCTGGAGCAGGAGGAGCTGGCGGATGAGTCCGGAAAAACCCAGGTTCTGCCGGTGGAGCAGGTGCGGGGCGATGTGGAATTCTCCCATGTCCGCTTTGGCTACACACCCGACAAAACCATCATCCAGGACTTCTCGGCCCATGCCAAGCCTGGCCAAAAGGTGGCCATTGTAGGTCCCACCGGCGCAGGCAAGACGACTCTGGTGAACCTGCTCATGCGGTTCTACGAGTTGAACAGTGGCGAAATTCGCATCGACGGCAAGAACATTGCCGACCTCACCCGGGAAAACGTCCATGACCTGTTTTGCATGGTTCTCCAGGACACCTGGCTCTTCGAGGGCACCATCCGGGAAAACATTGTCTACTCCAAGCAAGGCGTCAGCGATGCAGAGGTTCAGGCTGCCTGTGAAGCCGTGGGACTGGACCACTTCATCCGGCAGCTGCCTCAGGGCTATGACACCCCTCTCAACGACCGCGCCAACCTCTCCGCCGGTCAGAAGCAGCTGGTGACCATCGCCCGGGCCATGATTGAGAACGCGCCTCTGCTCATCTTGGATGAGGCCACCTCCTCTGTGGATACCCGGACCGAAGCCCTGGTTCAGGAGGCCATGGACCGGTTGACGGAAAACCGCACCTCCTTCGTCATTGCCCACCGGCTCAGCACCATTCGCAACGCAGACCTGATTCTGGTCCTCCGGGACGGCGACGTGGTGGAAAGCGGCAACCACCAGGAGCTTTTGGCCAAGGGCGGCTTCTATGCCAGCCTGTATAACAGCCAATTTGAAAACACCGTAGCGTAAGCACCCCCATCCCGCCAATATGCCCGCCATACAGTCCGGACGGCATTCCGGCATGTGTGGCGGGCTTGACATTTTTCTCTGGGGCGGTATAATAAAATGTGTGATTTTATTATGTTGGGGCAAAATGCCCACATTTTTGAGGAAGAGGAGCAATCACTATGGTTTACCACATGACAATTGCAGGTCTGGAGCGGGATCTGCCGGTTTGCAAGGTGTCGGACAGTCTGTACATCGGTGCTTTTGTCATCTTTGGGGATCAGGAGCTCACGGTGGCAGCCGCCCGGGAGCTCCTGAAAAAGGCGCCTCCCTATGACTACCTCATCACAGCGGAGGCCAAGGGCATCCCCCTGGTCCACGAAATGGCCCGGCAGAACGGAGACAAAAAGTACATGCTGGCTCGGAAGGGGCCCAAGCTGTACATGACCGGGGTCTTTGACGTGGCCGTCCACTCCATCACCACCGCCAAGGAGCAGCACCTGTACCTGGACACCGCAGACGCCGCCCTCATGGCCGGTAAGCGCATCCTCATTGTGGACGATGTCATCTCCACAGGGGAGTCTTTGTCCGCCCTGGAAGCCCTGGTGGAAAAGGCCGGTGGCAACATCGTAGGCCGCATGGCCATCCTGGCCGAGGGTGACGCCCAAAACCGGGAGGACATCCTCTATCTGGAAAAGCTCCCCCTGTTCCACCCCGACGGCACAGTGATGGAATAAAGCTGGAGATTGGGCAGTCCCCTCATCCATTATGCAAAAACCGGTGAATCCAATGGTTCACCGGTTTTTTCATGCTTCGTAATATTTGATATCCGTCATAGATTCCGCGCCTACCGCTTGGGCAAGCCGAAGGCCCTTGGGCCCCTGGCGTGTCTTCTGGCGGCGAAGAAGGCCACAACGGTACTGTAAGCCGTCACGGTCACCACAGGCAACACAAGATTCGTCACAGATTCGCCCAACCACAGGAGCATCCGGGTGCCGGATAACAGGCCGCCGTGGGTAAAGAGGGCTGCAGTTCCACCCCATAGTAGCGGCAGCGCCAGAATGCACAGGCCGGAAAAAATCAGGTTTGTGGTGCTCTTCAACCATACGGATAGGCCGAACAGCAGGGTCACTAGCAACAGCGTCGCCAGAAGCCGCACCCCGAGGCACAGAACATAGCCCTCCCCCAAGGACAGCTCCAGTGAGCACGCCGCCAGCCGCGTGATGGAATAAAGGGGTGCAGCAGCGTCGTTGCACCAGCCCCGCAGAGAAAACACCGCCCATTCCAGGCCGTTACTTATGACGGCGGCAGAGAGTCCCACAGTGAGCAGAACCAGCAGCTTCCCACGAAACAGCTTCCGCAGTCCGTTCCGGGCCGCCAGCAGCACCGGCAGCATGCCACTGGAGACCTCCGCCGGAAAGCACTGGGCCGTCAAGACCAACAGGCCAAACAGAAGAAACACATCCGGGAATTGCAGCAGCGCAAAGACGGTCTGCCAGCCGTATTCATAGATGTAGTGCGCAGGCGGAATATCCTCTGGTTGCTTCAAAAACTGCTCCGCCTTCTCCGCGAAAATCTGGGCCGAGTTGATGTGCAAATCCGCCTGGGTCAGCGCCTGGGTGTAGGCCTCCCATTGTGCATCTGTGAGCTCGCCCCTGGCGTACTTCCCCTGCATAGCCTCCTGGCTGTCCTTGACCTCCTTGCAGGTTTTATATTCCGCCAAAATCCAATCGGACTTCTCCCTGGTGTTCTCCCCGTAAAGCTGGTACAGGTATTTGTCATATTGCTTCTGAGACAGGACAATGCGGCAGTCCTTCTGCTCCGGAAAGGCACAGAGAAACGCCAGCTTCAAAACCAGGCATACCAGCAAAACCCAAATTCCCCTCTGGGTCATTAGGGTCTTCTTCATTTCCCCACGCCACAGCATCATAGGACCCTCCGTTTCCGGTGGTAGACCTTCTGGGCCAACCACACGCAAACCCCGCTCAGCGCGCACCAGAGAACCGCCTGCACCACCGCCCACAGCACAGGGAAGCCGAAGAGGTTGGCAGTATCGTAGGAATCAAAGTACTTGAGCGGACTGGACAGGGCCAAGGGGCCCGCCAGCCATTCCGTCTTGGGTGGGATGTACACCAGCAGCAGGCATCCGCCCAGGACAATGGCCCCGACGGCGTAGGAAATGACGCTGGAGCGGCTGAGGGCCGAGATGGTGGTCAACAGGATGGAAAGGACCACTGCCGCAAAGACCTGGCAGGCCAGCGTCAGAAAGACATACTGCCCCACGGTCACGGTATAGGGAAACAGCCTGAGCTGCTCCAAAGCGGCTACCGGCTGATTGAACCCCAATAGCCCTCCCCGAAATAAGATGGCCCCCAGGGAAGCAAGCTGGAATAAAATAGTCAGCACCGCCGCTGAGGCAGCTCCTGCTAAATATTTGGCAGTCAGGGTCTTGCCCTTGCCATTTTTCGCCGTGTGGAGCAAGAGCCAAGTCTGCCTGTCACGCTCCCCTGAAACGTTTCCAGCGCAAGTCAAAAGGACCATGAGAAATACCAACAGCATGGCTGGGTTATCAAAGAGAAAATCGCTCCATCCCCGAACAGGACCGGTAATTTCTCCCCGGGGCTGAGAATAGAGACGGATGATTTGCAGGTTTCGCCGAATGCCGTAGTTGTCCCCCTCCTCCAGAGCCTCCCGGCCAAAGGCCTTTGCCGCCCGGAGTACGCTTTCATAGGATTCCCGATTCTCCTCATTCCACAGCAGCACATCTGAGTAGTTTAAAATCCAAGTGAGATCATTGGTTTCTCCACCAAAGTATCCCGGGGATGACATCATCTCGTCTGTGGGAATCGGAAATTCAAATACCTCCTCGCCGTACTTTTCCTTCATAGCAGCTTCAAAGGCGGTTCGTTCCTCCGGGGTCAGCTCCGCAAAAGTAGCGTATTGCTTCCTGATTCGTGCCGTTGTCCGGCGAATTTCCGCCTTGTTTCCCCAGAAATTCGTATTTTCCGCCGTAATCTCCCCTAGCGCAGTGCCATTCTCCACGGCATCCATCCAATTCAGGAAGTCCTGAATACCGCAGTTTAAAAGGACGTTTGCCAGCAGCAGCAGGGCAAAAATGATCAGGAAAAATTTGTTCCAGACGGATTTCTTCAGTTCATACCGGGTGAGTGTTCCAATCATCGCTCACCCTCCCTTGACACCTCTTGGAAATGGTACAGATACACATCCTCCAGGTCTGGCGCTGCCAGCAAGCCACCGGGACATTCGTCTGCCACAATCCGCAGAAGCACGTCTCCTTCCCGCCGCTGTACGTTGCCCACCAGAGCTTTGGCCTGCCATTGGGGCACCTCCCCAGGCTGCACCGGGAGCGTAAAGACCTTGCCCTGCATACCCTCCACCAGCTCCTGAGGCGTCCCCCGGGCGATGAGCTGTCCGGATTTCAACATCAGGATGTCCCGGGCGATGAACTCAATGTCGGAAACAATGTGGGTCGTCCAAATCACGACCTTATCCAGCGCCACGGTCGCAATGACATTCCGCAGCCGCACCCGCTCCTGGGGGTCCAGCCCAGCGGTAGGCTCATCCAGAAGTAGCAGCTTCGGGTCATTCAGCAGAGCCTGGGCGATGCCCAAACGCTGGCGCATACCGCCGGAAAACTCCCCAATTTTTCGCTTCCCCTCTTCCCGCAGGTTCACCGTGTCCAAAAGCCGGTCCACAGCATGGTCCAGCTCCTTCCTACTCAACTTCAGCCCTTTCACCGCAGCCATGTATCGGAGAAATTCATCTGCCCGGAAGGATTTGTACAAAGACGGGGTCTGGGGCTGGAATCCCAGCAGCTCCCGGTAGCGCCAGTCCAGATCGTCAATGTCCTTCCCATCCCAGAGGACCTTGCCAGAAGTAGGTCGCAGAATCCCAGCGATGATGTTGATTAAGGTGGTCTTGCCCGCGCCGTTAGGACCCAGAAGGCCATAAACGCCCTCTCTCAAGAGAAAGGAAACATCATCCAGAGCCCGTTTCCTTGGGTATTGCTTGACCAGGTTTTGTACCGTCAGTTCCATGGTTGCTCACTCCTCTTCTGCTTGGGAAACCACCACCTGTATTTTGGCCGAGGCCAAGCTAGATAGCGGCAATGACTCTGTGTCAATCGGGGTTGATGCTGATTTAAGCACCTCGTTCCCTAAAAATCAGGGAGTTCCAAAGCACGGGCATCGCTGCCATCCAACCCCATTACATAAATCGGGCCTTCCTCTCCGCTGCCACTTTCATTCACCGGGCCCCGGGTTTTTACAAAAATTTTGTCATATCCAGGAACTGTATAAATTTGATATGCCGGTGCTGATAACGTTGCAATTTTTTCAATTTGTGTGGGATCCACCTTGGGGAAACGGTAGATATCATAGCAGTCCTCACCCTCATCCAATTCCATACCCGTGTACAGTCGGAAATAAAAATAGTCGTTCTCAAAGTTCATGCTGGCAAGCAGAACCGGTTTCTCCAAAATCAGAACCGGATTGCTGCCATCCATTTCACAACGATACAGATACCAACTCTCATAATCTACATAATAAATGTGGTTTCCGTCTATGACCCCGCCAGCGTTTTTTACCAGTACTTCTTCCTGGGGCTCGTTTGCCTCAAGATCCACACGGACTATGTTTTCTTCCACGTTGGCATAGAGATACTGGCCGAACACAACACTCCAGATACCCGTAAATTCTTCTAACACTGTGCGGGGCTCGCCGCCGCCGTTTTCATACACAAGAAGAGAGGAATCCTTGGTTTTGACATATAAATCACCCTGACTATGCCAAAAACTGTATAAACCTCCGTCAATGATGGGATCTAATGTATCGCTTTTTACTTCCATGGCCTGTGCAGCAGGATTTAATATATAGAGTTTCCCATCATACGACTCCAAGTTTCCAGACACACTGGCGCCTCCTTGGTTGGTGGCGTCTTTGAAAAAGAGGCTGACTTCTCCGGTCTTCATATCATAGGTGCATAGGCGAAAACGGCGGTTGCTGTAAGAAAGAAATACAATATCATCCTCATATTGCATAAAATCTCCACTTGGTACATTTTTCTGCATATTTCCGTAGGAATAGCCTTCCTCCATGGCAGCCTGATCTCCCACTGTGGAGGCAGACCCTTCTGCGGAGGGGCCTGTTATTTTCTCTTCCACAGATGGGGTTTGGCCCTGGGTCGTTTCAAACAAGTTATCCGTGTCCTTCGCATCACAGGCTCCCAAAAAGAAGCAAAGAAAAACCGTTACTGCCAAAAAAAATGATCTTCGCATCATATACCGCCTTTCTTGACTTGGTGAAAGCAAGTGGGTAGCCATACATTGCTGCACAGCCACCCACATAACCTTTCTACATCGTTACTGTCATTCAGTTCTAGCCGCTTTTCCATTCCATATGAGCGAAACGAAGTTCCTCCTAATCAGCTAGAACATGTACCCGTGGGCAATGCAGTGAGAAAAGGAGCTAATTGCACACCTGATCTTTACCAAGCAGTTGTACTCAAACTACAGCTCCAACTTCCCCACGTAGTACCTCCTCTTACACTGTGTTGCGAAGATGCCTTCTGTCCCTGGGAGGTTACGCAACCAGCCGATACTGAAGTAGTCCCACTGGAGCTACCAGCTTGTACATGACTATTTCTATATTTGTCTGTTTTCATTATGTCAGCACACAATTGCTATCTCAATCACTCGACTTATGTGGCCATTCCAAAAAGCCATCGGAATCTCCTCCTTGCAAGGTGGTCGGTCAAATGAGCATCAACCGCATTTTTGATTCAACTATACTTTTAATGTAATAAGTATACCATATTGACTTTCGCGCGTCAACCCTTTTCGCAAATCAAAAGCCTTGTAATTGAGGCTTTTGCCCATCCCCTGTATTCCATTGACGTAACGGATACGGGCACAAAATATGCTAATTTTTATTCAACCTTCCATTCCCTGGGATGGTCCTCCATATACCGCTCCAATAGGGCGGCCGCATCCCGGACCAGCTTGGCGCAGGGGCGGTCCCGGTAGAAGGTTTCCGTCCGCGGGGTGGGTGTGGCCCCTGTGTCCGGGTGGTTTAGAAGCTCCCGGCATTGGATCGCCCCATGCCGTTCCCGAAAGGCGGCAGCCAGCTCCTGGACCCGGGCATAGTGGGCCGCCTTTTCTCCATCGTCCCCCGGTTCTTCATAGCCGTACAGCCAGCCCATGGCCAAAAAAGCCCCGGACAGAGCGCCGCAAATCTCCCGCATCCGCCCCACACCGCCGCCAAAGGAGGAGGCCAACCGCATGGCCTCCTGGCGGGAAAAGCCCGTCACATCGCAAAACGCCGCAAACACCGCCTGGGCGCAGTTACAGCCCTCCAAAAACAGAGCTTGCGCTTTCTCTTCATGGTTCATATTCCATCGCCTCCTGAGAGCATCCTACCACGGCTGCCCCAATTTTGCAAGGTTGCCCAGTTGACACTGGGCGAAATCACGGTATACTAAAAGAAAATCCACGGATTCTGACACCATGCGGAGGGAAACATGAACGTAAAAGTAACAGCAGACAGCACCTGTGACCTGTCACCGGCCCTTCTGGCCCGGTACGATATCACCCTGGCTCCCCTCACGGTCATCAAGGATGGAACCAGCTATACAGACGGCCTCACCATCACGCCCCAGGAGATTTTCAGCCACGTGGCCGCCGGTGGCAGCCTCTGTTCCACGGCGGCGGTAAGCGTGGGGGAATATCAGGCCCTTTTTAGCCGGTTCGCCGGGTCCTGCGACGGGCTTGTCCACATCACCATTGGCTCCGGCTTTTCCGCCTGCTATCAGAACGCCTGTCTGGCGGCAGCAGGATTTCCCAATGTCCGGGTGGTGGATTCCCGCAACCTCTCCACAGGCCAGGGCCACGTAGTCCTGGAGGCCTGCCGTCTGAGAAACCAGGCTGCCAGCCTGGACGAGCTCTGCCAGGAGCTGGAGCAGCTCACCGGGAAGGTGGAAGCCAGCTTCCTTTTGAACCGGCTGGACTATATGGTCAAGGGCGGCCGCTGCTCCACCGTGGCGGCCCTGGGGGCCAACCTTTTGAACCTGAAGCCCTGCATTGAGGTTCGGGACGGGAAAATGCAGGTAGTCAAAAAGTATCGGGGGCCTTACGCCAAGTGCCTGGCCAATTACGTCAAAGACCGGCTGGATGGTCGCCCGGAGCTTCGCCGGGACCGGCTGTTTATCACCTATACCCCGGTGGAACCGGACTGTCTGGCAGCGGTGCGAGAGGCTGTGGACCGGTACGGCCACTTCCGGGAGGTCTTCGAAACCTCCGCCGGGTGCACCGTCTCCTGCCACTGCGGCCCGGGAACCTTAGGCGTCCTCTTCATCCGGCAGTAAGGAGTGAGGTTCATGTACGCAGATTGCCACATCCATATGGTGCTGGACGGCGTCTATTACAAAGACGCCATTGCCGCCCACCGGCAAGGCCCCCGGGAGGACCTGATCCGCCCCCGGCTGGAGGCCTACCGGTCCTTGGGATTCACCTACCTCCGGGATGGCGGGGACCGTTGGGGCGTGGGGCGGTTCGCCCGGGATCTGGCGGGCGCGTACGGCATCACCTACCGGACCCCCCTCTTCCCCATCTACAAGCGGGGCCACTACGGCGGCTTCATCGGCCGGAGCTTCGACACCATGGAAGCGTACAAGGCCCTGGTCCAGGAGGTCCGCACAGAGGGCGGGGATTTTGTCAAAATCATGATCTCCGGCCTCATGGACTTTGACCGCTTCGGCGTCCTCACCAGCAGCCCCCTGGAGCCCCAAGAGATCCGAGAGATGATCCGCATCGCCCACGGGGCAGGGTTTGCCGTCATGGCCCATGCCAACGGAGCCCAGGCCGTCCTGGCTGCGGCGGAGGCTGGCGTGGACTCCGTGGAGCATGGGGCATATCTCTCCGGCGAGGCTCTGGAAGCCATGGCGGAGGCGGGAACCGTATGGGTTCCCACCCTGGCAACCATTGGAAACCTGAGAGGTACCGGCCGCTTCTCGGAAGCAGATGTAACGCGCATCCTGACCTCCGCCCAAGAGAATGTGGCCCGGTTCCACGCCCTGGGCGGCCTCCTGGCTCCCGGCTCCGATGCAGGCGCTTATGCCGTCTTTCACGGCCAAGGCGGCTTGGACGAGTACCGTCTCCTGTCCGAGGCCCTGGGCCCGGAAGCAGGCGACGCACTCTCCCAGGGCATTTCCGCCATCCGGCAGCGGTTTTAGACAGAGACCTGGGGTCCTGAGAAGGAACACCGCCTCTTGCAAATCCGGAGCATTGTGGTATAATGGCCGCGAAGCAGCCTTGCTCCTCAGCAGAAAGGAGGCTATTTATGGAATTTTGGACCCAAAGCCCGGAGGAAACGGAGGCCCTTGGGGCAGCTTTGGCTTCCAGCCTCCGGCCCGGCCAGGTGGTGGCCTTCCGCGGGCCCTTGGGCGCAGGGAAAACCGCCTTCACCCGGGGACTGGCCCGGGGACTGGGCGTCACCGGACCGGTGACCAGCCCCACCTACACCATTGTTAACGAATACACCGGCGGACGCATGCCCCTGTTCCACTTTGATATGTACCGGCTGAGCAGCGAAGAGGATTTATTTGACATCGGCTGGGAAGACTACCTGGACCGGGGTGGCCTGTGCGTGGTGGAGTGGAGCGAGCGGGTGTTCGGCGCTCTGGGCTCGCCAGTGACGGTGACCATTGAGAAGATCCCCGGCTCCGACCAGCAGCGAAAAATCACCATCGAGGGGGTACCCCATGGGAATCTTAGCCTTTGAAACCTCCGCCAAAGCCGCCTCCGTAGCCCTGCTGGAAGGCGGCAACCTCCTGGCGGAATCCTACCAAAACGCCGGTCTCACCCACAGCCGGACCATCCTGGTCATGGCGGAGCATCTCCTCCAATCCTGCGAACTGACCCCTCAGGATGTGGAGGCCGTGGCCGTGGCCATGGGGCCGGGAAGCTTCACCGGCGTGCGCATCGGCATGGCAGCGGCCAAGGGCTTCGCCTGGGGCCGGGAGCTGCCCCTCTTCGGCGTATCCACCCTGGAGGCCATGGCGTGGGGGCTGGGGGAGCTGGAGGGGCTGATCTGCCCTGTGATGGACGCCCGGCGCAGCCAAGTGTACAACGCCCTCTTCCGGGCCTCCGGCGGTACCCTCACCCGACTTCGGGAGGACCGGGCCATCTCTATGACAGATCTGGAAGCGGATTTGCAAAGCCTGGCAGAGCCGGTGACCCTGGTGGGAGACGGAGCCCTTTTGTGCAGCGGCTCCATGGCCCTCCCGGCTGGACGGCTCCTGCTGGCCCCGGAGCACCGGCGGCAGCAGCGGGCCTCCGGTGTGGCTCTCGCGGCCTGGGCGGCCATGCAGCGGGATGAAATCAGTGATGCCAATTCATTACAACCTAATTATCTTCGCCTGTCTCAGGCGGAACGAGAGCGCCTGGAGCGGCTTCAGGCAGCAGAAAGAAAGGACAACGAATGATGGACCATGTACACGTTTTGAATCACCCTCTGATCCAGCACAAGCTCTCCATCCTGCGGAGTAAAAACACCAGCGTCAAGGAGTTCCGGGAGCTGGTCAGCGAAATCTCCGCCCTCATGTGCTATGAGGCCACCCGGAATCTCCCCATGGAGGCAGCTGAGGTGGAGACTCCCATCGGTATGGCCAAGGTTCAGGTCCTGGCCGGGAAGAAGCTGGCCATTGTGCCGGTGCTCCGGGCTGGCCTGGGCATGGTAGACGCCATGATTGACCTGATCCCCTCGGCCAAAATCGGCCACATCGGCCTGTTCCGGGACCCGGAGACGCACGAGCCGGTGAAGTACTACTGCAAGATGCCCAACGATATTGCCGAGCGCCAGGTGTTCATCGTGGACCCCATGCTGGCCACCGGCGGCAGCGCTGTAGCGGCCATTACCTTTGTCAAGGAATATGGCTGCAAGTCCATCACCCTCATGAATATCATCGCGGCTCCCGAGGGCATTAAGGCCGTCCGGGAAGCCCACCCCGACGTGGACATATTTGTGGCCGCTGTAGATGAAAAGCTCAACGACCACGCCTACATCGTCCCCGGTCTGGGGGATGCAGGAGACCGGATCTTTGGTACCAAATAAGTCGTGCCCTTTCAAACGCACGCTGTAGCGCCTCTTTGGCTACAGCGTGCGTTTCATTTCATAACAAAACCGAGAGCGCAGGTGTAGCGCGCAGCCTTCCGGACACACCGACTGTGGGATCCGTCTGGATCACTGAAATCCAGACAAATTGGGACCGGTGCGAACTGAACAAAGTACCGTAGACCCGGACCCTATCTCTGCCAGCGCGTCCAGGGAGTTGGACCCAGGCGGTAGAAAATCACATATGCGGGACCACAGCCAGGCAAACGCCTGGAGCGGCCCCGCATATTGGGAATTCAGTTCACAGTAACTCGATATAGCTTTTGTTCCTTGCGGTAGAAGAGATAAAATGTATGGTCTCCGGCTGCATATAAATTGACTGCCGATTCTCCCATATCTTTTAACGGTTCCGGGAGCGGCGCAGACATACAAGTGACGGCCCCATCCTCCAACCGAAGCAGCTGCAGACGAAACCTGTAGTCTACAGCAAGGCCAAATTCTCCTGCAAACCGCATCCGGTACAGAGCTCCATCCTCACCAGAGCGGCGCTGGGCGTCCTCCCTGGCAGACAGAAGCGTCAATTCCCGGTGAAACTGGTCTGTGTCTTCATCGATGGACAGGCAGGCTACCATCCCCTCCCGGGTCAGATAGCAGGAATCCAGCTTCTCTTTCTTGGGAATCAATGTCTGCCGGTCCAGCTCCCCGGAACGGTCAGCCCGAATCAGGACACACTGTCCATGGTCTGCATAGACGTAGCCAAATTCCGATCCGCAGACGGACATCTCTCCCCCTCCCAGGGGCTCTGTCTGGTCACCAGTCTGCCAGGTCAGAAGGTCCGTCACCTGGCCATCGGAAACGGCACGGACTCCAAACTGTCCATCCGGCTCCACGTAGCTGAAGACTGCCGTTCCATCCTCCAGCGCCCACAGCTCCTGCACCGTGCAGGAAATGTCCGGGAGGGCTTTCTGATCCTGGCCCAAAAGGACCAAAACATATTCCGATGGGTAAACATGCTCATAGTCCTTGGCCCCGGCACAACAAGCGGTTCCCTCTCCGGTCAACGCCCCAGCCTGATACCAGCCCGGCGTCTCTGGCTCCCACTGGGCCGTGACATAGGCCTGCTCCACGTCGTAGATGCCAATCTCCCGGGTAAGGCGGTAGCTGTACATCTCCTCCTCCGCCGAATGCTTTTCCTGTATGGCAAACAGCACTTGATCCTCCCGCGTATCCAGGACGATCCACTCCCAGGTGTCCTCCAGCTCCGGGGAGAGAGGGATTTCCTGGGCCTCTAACGTGTAAGTGACAGGCTCTCTGGGCTCAGACGAAGTAGCCGCAGAGGCGGAAACATCCTCCTCGTTCAAAAGAGGCTCTGGGTTTGCGCAGCTAGCCATGAGAAAAGCCAAGAACAGCACTGTCATTCTGTAGAGTTTCTTGCGCACCTCAATCACCTACTTAATTGGTGTCCAATCCCGTTGCGAAATTTGACACGCAAAATACTTTAAATCAGCCTCATTTTGCTGCTATAATATAATTATCATTTATAGTATCATTCATTTCACATGTAGAGTATGTGTGCCTACATTTGAATTTGTCCCTATGGAAGACGCCAGGTACTTTGCGCATATGCAGTGCCAGTAACATAAGAAATCACCATTTTGGCTGACGCGGGTCCACAGTAGTAAGTCATTTCTTGTCGGTACAGTGGAGCAGATAAGTAATTGCTTGAAGAACTGCAGGGAGAGATTTTGTTCTGAAGATATTCATCAATTTTTTGGTTTGTTTCTTGGACTCTCCGAAGTCAGTCCAAATCGTTTTGACCTGGTGCGTTGGGTGTATTTTCATAGCAGCAGGGCTTCCTAACGATTCACCCAATAGTTTTCATAGCTCTTTCTGCTATTCTGTGTCACCTTCTCCTATTGGCATTAAGTTCCCCGCAGAAATCTGCTCCTATTTAGTGACAGCATACCATGCATATTCTATTATGTCAAGCAGAAAATCAAAATATTTCAGATTGATCATATGAATCCCGGGATACATGCAGAGAGAAACAGCAGCAATAAAACGGCGCAACAGGTTGTAAGCCTCCTGTTCGCGCCGTTTTTCTGCGGGGAAGCCCCATTTCTCATACAAAGCAAAAAACAGGTGCCAGACTATTACAAAAAATAAAAAAAGATTTGCATTTGGGCGGCACATATGCTATACTCCTTTTAGAGGATGCTGATTTGCATGTTAGAATGCCCAGTTGAATTTTAGGATAGCTCTCTGCATTCCAGCAGGCCTTGAAACATGAAGGAGGTACCAGAATATGAAAACCACATTCACACGGAAAGCCCTTGCGCTGCTGCTGGCAGTGTGCATGGTGCTGTCCCTGGGGTCCACGGCTCTGGCCGCCCAGGAGCAGAGCATTCCCTTCCGGCAGGTGGAGGCGGATGTCCCCCTGGAGCGGGAGCCTGCGGATCTACCCCAGGATACGTCCTATGCACCTACCGACTTGGTTCGGGTCTCCATCGTCCTGGAGGACCGCCCCGGCCTGGAGCAGATGGAAGCGTCCAGCGGCCTGTCCACTGCCGCCCTGGCCGTCA
>ERZ772883.472-NODE-472-length-42047-cov-26.923081_pt1 | contig 42047 bp, 43 predicted proteins | sample MGYA00580575_ERZ772883 | MGnify/ENA primary metagenome ERZ772883 (study PRJEB29015, sample SAMEA2737666) | human gut metagenome | biome: human gut; feature: human-associated habitat; material: faeces | place: China | collected 2012 ...
TAGTCCATGTGGATCAGGAAAACGACTACAAGATTACCCATCTGGCAGACAGCTTCGAGGAATTTATCCGTGGACTGGAACATGAATCTCTCTATGATCCGGATGAAGAAGATGCAGACAGTCTCAACGAGGAGGAAGACACCGATGAGGAGGAAGCTGACCGCACAGGCGTTTTCACCGGCTTTGTGCTGATGTCCAAGGGAGAATGGGACAAGCAGCAGTTCATCCGGGACATGAAGGAAAAATGGAACATCTCCGTGGAGGAGTACGACGCCAGTGAGGAGAAGGACGACGACGCGCTGGTGTTCGAGGTAGGTGATATGCTCGCCGCTGTCAGTCTGGCGACCTATCCCATCCCCAACGGCGAAGCGGAACTGAACGCAGAGAACAATTATATGTGGGAGGATGCGGTCCAAGTTGCCAAGGAGCACCGCGCCCATATCATGGTGGCTGTGCTGGGCAAGGAGGAGAAAGTTCTGGAGAAAGGCAAGCTCTTTACCAAGCTGGTATCCGCCTGCTGCCGCCAGAAATACGCCACCGGCGTCTACACCAGCGGCGTGGTATTTGAACCCCGATTCTATGAAGGCTTTGCTGATATGCTCAAAGAGGACGAATTGCCCATCTTCAACTGGATCTGGTTCGGCCTGTACCGGAGCGAGGGTGGCTTGAACGGCTACACCTACGGCATGGATGTGTTTGGCAAAGAGGAAATGGAGGTGCTGAACGCTGACGCCGAGCCGGGTGAGCTGCGGGACTTTTTGGCCAGCCTTGCCTCTTATGTGCTGGCGTGTGATGTTACGCTGAAGGATGGCGAGACCATCGGCTTTGCGGCGGACGATAAGCACACCATCACCCGCAGTCCTGGCATCTCTCTGCCAGAGGAGCAGATGACCCTGAAAATTTCTTATGAGCCCAGCGAAGGTAGCCCGGATGATGACGGAGGCGGCCACTCAGACAATGATGACACGCAGGATGAGGAAGAATTCAGTAATCCCGAAGTCTACACCGAGGAGGAGATGGAGGCCGTCGAGGGGCACATTGAGCAGTATTTCGGCAAGGTCGAGAATGTGTTCCATGAGCTGGTTTCCCCCGACATCCATGTGGACATCTGCGTGGTGCCGCCCTCTGAGGAGCGGGACTACTGCACCCTGGTCACCATGGGCATGGGCGCTCACCGGATGAATGTGCCGGAGGAACTGGCCGAATACAAGCTGGAGCGGGCGGAGCTTGCCATCGCTCTGCCTGCGGACTGGAAACTGGATCAGGAGTCCATGAAGGATGAGCGGTGGTACTGGCCCATCCGCCTGCTGAAAGGTCTTGCTCGGTTTCCTATTGAATGTGAAACATGGTTGGGCTGCGGACACACAATGGACAACGAGGAACCCTTTGCGGGAAACACAAAGCTATGCGCTTCCATCCTGATTGAGCCGCAAAACGCAGAGGATGGCAGCGAGGTTTGTGTGTTGCCGGGCGGCGAGGAGGTCAACTTCTATCAGGTGATCCCCCTTTATGAGGATGAATTGAACTATAAACTGGAACATGATGCAGATGCTCTGTTGGACAAGATGGCAGGCATCAGCTTCGTGGTAAACCCCACCCGTCAGGATGCCATCATCAGAGGCACTCTTTCCGATGATGATTTTGACGGTGAGATGGACGATGCTTCCTATCATATCGAGAGCATTGAGGAGAAGAAACTGCCTATTGATCCTATCAATGCCTACAACCACATGGCCATCTACCTGCGCTGGTGCATGGAGCACGACCTGATGGGCGAGGACTTCCTGAAAGAACACGGCGAAGTGGTCAAACAGGTCAAAGCCGACCCTGCCAGCGTAGACCTGAGGGCATTCATCCAAGATGAGCTGGACGGCTGCCTGTTCTCTGTGCTGTTCAATCAGCAAGGTCGCGCCTTTGCCGGCTATTACTACGGAGAGGGCGACAGTCCCTACTATCCCGCCGACATTGACGACAATGCCCTCCGCTTCTTCGGCCCGGAACGGTATCACTCCAATGAGTTCCAGCAGGAGGCATACCTGTTCATCCCCTTTGACGAGGACTATTATCAGGCTATGGCTCAAGTGATTGAGGAACGCTTCGCCAACTGGCAGGGTCAAGACTTTGACAAGGATACGCTGGAGCCTTCCGAGGTAGCCCAAACCATCATGGAGTATCTGGACTGTGAATGCACCTATTTCCCCGCCATGAAGGACGATGACCCCATCATGTCGGCATACAGCTACGCCCGGCGGCTGGGAGTGCGGGAGGGCTTTATTCCCGTGCTCATCAAGGCAGATGATGAAACGCTGTTGGAGTGTCTGGTGCTGAACGCCGACTCGGAAAATGAGGCGGACTGCTATGAATTTGACCTCAAAACTGTGGAGGAGTACCGGAAGAAGATGCTGGCCGCTCCTGTAAAGGACGGAAAGGTCATTCTGGAGAAATTGACCGGCCAGCGCAAAGAAGAAGCCGAGGATGACGATCTGGACTGGGAGGAGGAAGTCTTGGGCGAGATGGAGGGCGGAGAACCCAACGACCGTTTCTCAAACTATTGGAACGATGATACCGGAATGACCTATCCCCTTATTCTGGCTAAAATTCCGGTGAAGAACCCCTGGGAGATTTTTGCCTACCTGCCCTTCGGAAATTGGAATGAGTGTCCCGATACGCCGGAGCTGATGGCAGTGGCGAAATACTGGTTCGAGCAGTATGGCGCGGTGCCTGCCGCCATGAGCCACGATGAGCTGGAGTTTGAACTTCCGTCCCCTATTCCAAAGGAGAAAGCGATGGAGGTAGCTGTGGAGCAATATGGCTTCTGCCCGGATCTGGATCAGAATGAGGACGGAAGCATCGGCTCCTTGGCGGATGTCCTATGGCAGTCCACCGTCTGGTACTTCTGGTGGGATTGAGTAGCATCACGGGAGGAGAACGACTATGAACAAATCAAATCAACATTGCTTGCCCCAGTCATTGGAAACGGCCATTGCACTGTGGGAGCAACATCTGAGCGAATTCACTGTTCTCCTCTCTGATGACATCCCTTCCTTGAAGAATACAGACTGGAGTGTGGAGAAAAAGCGAGTGTTTGTTTGCGAGTCAGACGATTCCAAGAAAAGAAAACGAGCCGCAAGCGGGCCCTCTTACCATTCTGGTGTTTCGCTGAACCGCTCTGACACAGAACAGATCTGGCTTCGCTTTCAGGAGCTTGTAGGAACTGTTGGTCTGGATGAGATGGAGCGGATTCCTGCCAATGAGCAGGAACTGGGACAGTATGATTTCAGAGCAGCGAACAGCCAGACAAAGGACAGTTTCACCTGCTTGATCTATCTGCCGGGCAAGTGGAATCAGGCTGGTATCCACATTTCTGTGTTTATTGGCCCAAGATACCGGGAAAAGGATTTGCAGGAGGACAGATGATGAATGAATATTTGAAACAATATATTACGCTCCAAAAACAGTTTCGAGAGACAAAAGGAAATCCGGACAGTGTCCGCGCCCTCTACGACTTCAAGGAGGGGCTGGAGCAGAACGAGGACAAGCAGGCCAAGGAAGTGCTGGTGGATGTGTATGATCTGCTGGACTACAAAAAGAGCGCCTACGACCTGCTCTGCCAGATCGGAGACCGATCCGATAAAAAAACACTCAAGCGGCTGGGCACACTGAAGGAGTATGCGGAGAATTGGGGCAACCACTACGCCATCCCAAAGCCAAAAACGCCAGAGGAGAAGCAGAAAGAGAAGGAACGGCAGGCTCAGCTGGGTCTGCCCACCTTCCGGTATCACCCGGACCCTCTGGATACCGGGGCTTTTGAGGAGTCTGAGGAGGGCGTTGTCTGCGACTGCTGCAGCAAGACCACACACATCTACTATACTGCGCCCTTCTTCTCTGTAGAGGATATTGAACACCTATGCCCGGAGTGTATCGCAAGCGGCGAAGCGGCTCGAAAATATAGCGGCAGCTTTCAGGACGATTACTCCGTGGACGATGGTGTAGACGATCCGGAGAAGTTGGACGAACTCATCCACCGCACCCCCGGTTACTCCGGTTGGCAGCAGGAATACTGGCGGGCCCACTGCGGCGACTACTGTGCTTTTCTGGGCTATGTGGGCGCCAGAGAGCTGCGGGCGCATGGCGTGCTGGAGGAAGTGCTGGACGATCCCATGTGGGACGAGGAACAGAAGGAAATGATTCAGGAATCCGTCAATGGCGGGCATCTGCAATGCTATCTGTTCCAGTGCCTCCACTGCGGAAAGCACCTGGTCTGGATGGATTTTGATTGAGGAGGTGCCTGCGCTAATGGAAAAAATCTTCCTCAACCCCGCCACAAATAAGCAGTGGCGGATTGAATTTGACGGCCATACCATCCGAACCTGCTTGAATGGCGGAAAGGTCAAGGAGATCCTGTGCGACTCTGCCTTCCAGGTCAAGAGCAAGGCAGCCAGCGCCATGATGGGCCAAATGCGGAAAGGATTTGTCTATCAGAATCCGGATGCAGCCGTTGGAGAAGCGCAGTGCCATCGGTTTGTTGGAAAGGACAGCAACGGCTTCATGCCTTTGGCTGCCGCTCTTACACGGGATGACTTCTTCCTAACGAGGGTGGCCGGAGATTTTGAGGACGAGACCCTCTATCACTTCGATGGCAACGGGGATATCCTCGAAACAGTTTCCCTGGGTGCCAAGCGGATGACCTATGAGCAGGTTCTCTGCCCCAATGATACTCTGTTGCTGAACAATAGCTATCTCCTCCAGCAGTTCTCACTCCGCACTCATGAGATCACGCCCTTTGCCAGCAAGAAAAACAGCATGAAGGCCATGCTGGATGCCAGCGGCGACCTGGCCATGTGGTACACAGGCGAGGAGATTGTCGTCTTTGACTTTGGCAGCAACACAGAGGTATGGCGGGAAGCGGTAAAATGCAAGAAGTCAAAAGACCCGAATTTTGCTTATTACTGCTTCGGGATGCTCTCTCCCCGGCAGAGCAAAGCGGCCTACCGCGTCACCGAGGGTGAGTATGTGCTGGTCGATCTGAAATCCGCCCAAAAAGTTGTGATCCCCAATGAGGGGTGGCATCCCTTTTTCTCCCCGGATGACCAGTGCTTCTCGGTGGGCGGCAGGTTCTACCTGACCCAGACCGGAGAGGAAATGGCCAATCCTTTCCCATTTTCTGTCCGGCAGGGGCTGAATTTTTCAGACACCTGTATGGTGCGGACAAGAGGCAGCCTGATGGCCGTTCAGCAGGATCGTGGCAGTTCCCCCATAGAGCTGTGGGATACCGGCAGCGGCCAATTGCTGGCCACCATTGATGACCCCTTTGTAGTGCGGCAGGTGAATTTTGCCTTTACCCAAAGTGGGCTTGTCCTGCACACCGATTACGGGGCCATGAGCATCTATTCCTGCGCCCTCTGAAACGGAGAATTGACCTATGGATAGTGAAGTATTAACAGTAAAACTCCTGGACTTGGCTGAGGGCCGGGAAACACCTGAAACTTGGCGGAACTGGTGGGACGAGCACGAGCCGGAGCTGGAAGCCCTACTCAATCGGGGTGAATTTCTGAAACTGAAACCCTGTCGGCATGACTTCCAGTGGGTTCCGGTGCTTACCAGCCAAAAGGGAGCCATCGCCATTCTGGAAAAGAGCGGCACAGCATTTGAGGCCAGCAATCTCTACCATGAACAGTATCTGGCCGAGCTGGACGCTTTCTGCAAGGAGCAGGAGCGAGTACAGCGGGAAAAGCAAAAGGAATTTAAGGCCAACAACCCGGAGCTGTTTCGACGCTACCCCAAGTTTTCCAAGGCGCTGGCAAAGGCACTTGACCCCTCTGACGAGATCAAGCCCGCCGCCACTGAGGAGCAGATCGTGAATCAAGAAAGCGTGCTGGACTTCAGGCTTCCGTCCCAGGTGCGGGAGTTTTTCCTGCTGACCGCAGGCATCAATGTATCCACAGGCATATTCATTGAACTTTCTGGAACATTTAATCTGACCATCCATGGAGAGCGATATTGTGTGCTGGGCGAGTTCTGGAAAGAAGCGGATGGCGACCAGCTCCTGCTCCGCCCCGGAGAAGATACCATCTGGTACTACGCCCATGAGCAGGACAAGGTAAAGCGCCTCTGCAATGATATGACAGAACTGCTGGAGAAGAAATTGGCGAGGTATCTCAATGAGCACTGAAAACATCGCCCATGAAAAACGCTATCGGGACTGGTGGGCGCAGTATAATGCTATGTTTGCACCGGAGAACCGATCTCCTCAGCAAGACGAGCAGTTTCCGCTGACGGAAGGATATTCCATCCGCTCCAAAGCCTACATCTATGACGGCGATCTACATCTCTGCGGCAGTGAAAGCGAACTGCTGGACAAGGAGGGCAAGGTGCGGTATGCTTGGCGTAATCTGGACACGGATGGTGAATTCTGCTCCCTGTTTCGCCACCGCAACGGAAAGCACTATCTGATTTTCCGCACCGAACTGTATGGATACAGTGTCCTGGAGGTGGAGAGCGGACGGGAGATGCACTATGTCCCAGCCTGTGTCCACCCGGAGGAGGGGCAGAAAGCCGAAGAAGTGTTCATCTGGACCGGCGCGGACTATGACCCCGGCACGGATCTGCTGGCTGTCACCGGCTGCGTCTGGGCCTGTCCCTACTCCACCATCGTGCTGGACTTTTCCTGCCCACTCCAGCCCCAGCCCCCGGAGCGTTGGCTGGATCTGCGGAACATCGTTGACCCGGACGATACCCGGTTTGACGATATCGAGTTTGTCCGCTGGGAAAGCGACAGCCTGCTTCTTCGGGGCTGTGATACAGAGGATGGCCGGTGGAAAGAAGTTCGAGTGCCAGTGGAGCAGCTGAGGGCTGAACTATAAATGCGTGAAGGAAGGTGGCAACATGGAGAAGAAGGATTTCCCCAATGGAACCAAACCTCGTGAGATATTTGTCTACACCTGCGAGCGAATCGCGGAGCCATTGATCCCGCTGGGGTACAAATACCGCAAGAGCAAAAATGACATCTACAAAAAAGACGGCATCTTTGTGTTCTCCTTTGGTTTTTCTCCCTCCATCCGCTTTGGCTCCACCACCTTTACCGCCACCTTCCATGTGAGTTCCCCGGTGATTGCTCAGTGGCGCAGTAAGCAGGAAGGGACGGAGGAGACTTATGATGGTATCGTGGGCACCTCCATCGCCCGGCTGACCCGCCGGAATGATGACTTTCCCCGCTACGAGGTGGCCACCCTGTTGGAACGGGAACGCTCCATCCAGGAGATTTCTGGGCAGATCCAGGACTATGCCCTGCCGTTCTTCGCCCGTTTTTCCAATCTGCCGAAGCTGCTGGACGATGTGGAACGGGAGGGGTTCTTTCCCCATCGGAAGGGGTTCGATGTCCCAAAGCGGAATCGGGAGTTCATCGAATGTTTCCGGGAGTATCTCCAAAAGCAGTAAGATTCAGCAGAGAGGAAACAATGCCTATGTCAAACAGCCGAGTATCCACCTGGAGTGGAATCCGGAACAAACTGGAGAATGACTACCTGTGCCCCGCACTGCATGGACACATCCAGTATTTTGCCACCAGTTACAGCAAAAGTGCCGACCATGAGGGCCGGGCAGCCATTCGTGTGGACGGCGTGGAAGTGCTGCGGAGCAACTACTACACCTATTTTGAGAATGTATGGACGAAATTTCATCACTTACGGTCCACAACGCTGAAAAATCACGACTCCGCAAAAGAGGCCATCGACCGGGCTTATGCCTATGCGCTGGAGCAGGGTACCTTTGACCAAAAGGTATTCTATGAGGCGTTTGGGGCCTTTGACAACCAGAGCATTGCGAAAAGCCTTGTCAGCGAGAATCCCCTCATCCGTATCTTTGCCCTTCTGGACCGCAGGCTGGGAAAGCGCCGCCTGCTGGCTTTGGAGGAATCCATGGAGCAGGAACTGGACTGGGTGCGGGCTTTCTATGTGATCCGGATGCAGGCCGAAGGGTTGATGGAAAAAGAATAACATTTAGGAGGAATTGCCATGTCACAGATCGCATCCTTTTATCTTCTTAAAGACGGCCGGCGGCAGGAACTGTCCGACGGCGACTGCTCCGGCGCGGTCTATATGGCCATCTGGGACTGGTGTGAGGGCGAGCTGGATCTGGATGTCCGTTTTCCTGCTCCCCAGACGGAGGATACCCTGGACTGCGCTCTGCTGGAGGGAGAGCTGGCGTCTAAACTGCTGGCAGCTCTGTGGGAGCAGAACCTCCCTGAGCTGTCTGCCGAAATTGCCCCGGACTGGGATTTGCCCACTGAGGCGGTGCAAAGCGGACTTGAAACGCTGCGCTCCCATCTGGAGCTGGTGCAGGGCGATGTAGCCCTGCTGTATGAAATGACTTGACGGGGCCATGCCCCATAGAATATTGCGAGGAAATCATGATCGAAATCAAAGGAAAATACAACGAGGCCAAGATCTTCACTGATGTGGTGGACAGCGCCTCCATCGCACAGGTACAAGAGCTGTGCAACCAGGAATTTACGGCGGGCAGCCGCATCCGGCTCATGCCCGATGTCCATGCCGGCAAGGGCTGCACCATCGGCACCACCATGACCATCACCGACAAGGTGGCGCCCAATCTGGTGGGGGTGGACATCGGCTGCGGCATGGAGACCACCCGCATCCGGGAGGGGCGGCTGGAGCTTCAGAAGCTGGACAAGCTGATCTACGAGAAGATCCCCTCCGGCTTCTCCATCCGGGATAAGACCCACCGCTATCTCAGCCAAATCGACCTGAGTGAGCTGTGCTGTGCCCGCCATGTGGATCTGCTCAGGGCAGAAAAGAGCATCGGTACCCTGGGCGGCGGGAACCACTTCATTGAGGTGGACAAGGACGACGAGGGGAATCTCTACATCGTTGTCCACTCCGGCAGCCGCCATCTGGGCGTGGAGGTGGCCAGCTACTATCAGGAGGCGGGCTACAAGGTGCTCAACCGTACCGATGACGCCTCCCTGCAGGCGCTGGTGGCGCAGATGAAGGCAGAGGGCCAGGAGAAGGAAATCCAGAAAGAACTGAAAAAACTGAAAAGCCTCAAGCAAACCAGCATCCCCAAGGCTCTCGCCTATGTGTCCGGGGAACTGTTTGAGCAGTATATCCACGACATGAAGATTGTCCAGCATTTCGCCATGCTCAACCGGCAGGCCATGATGGATGAGATCGTCAAGGGAATGAAGCTCCATGTGGAGGAGCAGTTCACCACTATCCACAACTATATCGATACCGACGCCATGATCCTGCGGAAAGGGGCCGTATCCGCCAAGGCGGGCGAACAGCTGCTCATCCCCATCAATATGCGGGACGGGAGCCTGCTTTGCGTGGGCAAGGGCAACGAGGACTGGAACTGCTCCGCCCCCCATGGAGCCGGCCGCTTGATGAGCCGGGCGGACGCCAAGCAATCCTTCACGGTGTCTGAATTCAAAAAGCAGATGGCGGAGGTCTATACCACCTCGGTGAGCAAAGCCACCCTGGATGAGTGCCCCATGGCCTATAAGGGGATGCAGGACATTCTGGACAACATCGGCCCCACGGCGGAGGTGAGGAAGATCATCCGCCCCATCTACAACTTCAAGGCCGGGGACGAGGAGTAAGAAACGGAGAGAAATACCATGGTGAGAGATGGACTTGTGTTCAAAGATGAGGATGGTCAGGTCATATTCAACCAGTACAGCTTCTGCGAACTGGTGAAGCACCTGCTGGTGGAGCTGGTGGGAATCTCCTATGAGGAAGCCTCCCAGATCGTGGAACGCTCACCGCTGGCAGAGTCAGTGGCCGGTGCCATGGGAGTGGCGATATTCAGCCATGCCCTGCCTTATTACTGGGCTATGTTTTTCTACTATGGGAACGGTTATTGGTGGGAAAAGGGTATTCCAGCGCAGCCAGAGGATATGGATGCCTATGAAGCTTTGGAGAATAAGATCATGGAGAAATACCACTTAAAGGAGCCGTTTATATGGACATGAGAGAAGTGTTCACCATTGACGGCCGCCATTTTTCCAATATGGCCGGTTTTTATGACGAGGTGGAGCGGGTGTTTACCTTTGCTTTAGATCGGAAGAACGGTCGGAACCTGAACGCTTTCAACGATATTCTCCGGGGCGGTTTTGGGCGGCATGAGTATGGACAGCCCATCCACATCCAGTGGTTGTCCTATGAAAAAAGCGTCCGTGATCTCGGGAGAGAGACCATGGACACCATTACAGAAATTATCTTGGATACGGACCATTCCGGGCACGACTGTACCCTGGAACGGCTTTGACCAAACAGAAAAGGAGGAATCACTATGGGACTTGACATTTACGCCGGGACGCTGACCCGGTACTATTCTCACAACTGGAAAACTGTTGTTCAGCAGTGGGCGGAGGAAAACGGATATACCTTCAACCGGATCACCCCGGATGGGGAACCTGCCGACGATGAAGAGGAGCTGTCCCCGGCTGAGGTTCAGGCGGCGGTGGAGAACTGGCGGGATCAGATCCTGTCCGCCATTTCTCAGTCGGACCAGCCGACCTACACCCCCTGGCCGGAGGATAATGAGAAGCCCTATTACACTGACAAGCCGGATTGGGATGCCTTCGGCGCTATGCTGCTGGTGGCTGCCTGCCATACATATGAGGAGCCGGTGCCGTCCACCGTGGAGAAGAACTGGGCCTTTGGGGAGCATCCCATGATCGCTCGCCTTGCGGAAGATCAGGAGCGGGTGTGGTCGCTGTTCCGGGGAACCACCTGGTGGATTCCACTGCCGGACAGCTTTATGTTCCAAGTTCCCCTGCCTACGGGAGATCAGGCAATGATTGCGACCCTGGGCGGACTTCGCAAGGAATTGGAAAGACTCAACGGGATGGCTTGGCAGGCAGATGAAGATACCATCCTGCGCTGGAGTGAAACGGAGGGGTATCCAGTGGATGGTACTGTAGGTCCAGATGGACAGTACAGTAAAGCCGACATCCCGGAGCACACCCAGTATGACACGGACTCTCTTGCCAAGTTCGCTTTCTCTATGTTCTGGCAGGCGATGCAGTTTGCTGAGGAACAGCAGGTGCCCATCCTGCTGGATTATTGAGGAGGACTTCTATGGGATACGATGTGAGTTTTCACCCGATTTCACCAGAAGAAATGCGGGAATGGTATTTTACTCCCCTTACCTGGATGCAGCAGGGACAGGAGGAAAAAGTGCTGACCCTTGCCGTACAGCATGGAATGGAGGATTTCTATGCGGAAAAATATCTGGATACTCTGCGCGTTGGGGCTGGAACAGAATCCGACGAACTGTTTGACAAAAGCCACGGCTTCTATATTGCAGTGATCCAAGGCTTTTTCCGAGATTACTACTACACCAGAGGCAGCGCCTTTTCCTTTCTGGCGGAGGAGAAGCCGGAATATGCCCGGTATTTCACCCCGTGGGCACAGGTGACGCCGACGGCCTTTCCAAACCCGGCAGAAAATCAGATCATCGAAAACTACTGCTCCGGTGTCTACCTGTCTCCGGAGCAGGTGTCACAGCTTCTCAGAGATATGGAGCAGGACTCCAAAGTGCTTGAAGATCTGGAGGGACTTTGGAGCAATGGACAGATTGCTGTGCTGAAAAAAGCACTCTCTGCCGCCGCAAGATTAAAGACTGGTCTATTGGAGGCCACCGAAGTAGTGGAGCCCAATCCCATCCGACCGAATGAGAGCACAAGTTATTCCAATCTGTACCACTGTGACCGGGACGGGGTGTATCTCTACATGGATACCGTCAGTAGGCAGTTGGAAAATGCCATCAGAGAAAGCGAGGGACAAGTATGAGCAACGAAGTATTCCAGCAAAACCTGGACGATAAAAAAGGCCCCCAGCCCGGCGGACCCTATCTCATTCAGATGCTGTTCAAAGAGCCGGTGCCCATGCCGGACAAGGACAGCATGACCGCCGTGATGGAAAAACACATCGGAGCGGTAGAGTGTTTCTGCCATGATAAAAAAACAGCGGGCTTTGCCGCGCTGGAGCATATAGCGGAATTCAAGGACGGCAAGGCTCCGGTGCAGCTGATGGTGATGGGGTGCAACAAATTTAAGGGCAAAGGCTTCGATGCATTCCTCATGAGCCAGATGTGGGACTGCCAGGAGGATCGGGAGCGGATCTTCCGGGAGTGCCGGTATCAGGTCGTGGCCACCGATATGCTGGCGGCGGCGCTTCCGGCTCTGGAGCGGGCCAACCTGAATGCCGACTTTGTAGAGGCTCTGGCGGAGCTGTACCCTACCTGTGAGGCATTTTACTTCCAGAACTGCGGCAAGCTCTTTCTGGCTGAAGATGTGCGCTCCCACCAGATCGAGGGTGCTGATCGCTTTATCCGTTTCGGTGTCAATGTCCGTTTTTTCAATATCCAAGACACCGAGGATATGATTGTGGACACTGTGGGCATGAGCACTCTGTTTCTGCCGGATCTCCAGTACCACTTCCACGGCATGGACCCAAACTGGGTGGTAAACCACGCCTACAATGTGGCATCGTACATATTGGAGCACGATAACCCCATTCAGGATGGTGAAACCATAGATGGTGTAGAAAACGGCCAGATGAGCCGGAAAATCCAGTGGAAGTGCCAGTATGAGGATGCCCTGATCCAACCACCCAGAGAGGTGCTGGATGTTTATATGGGAGAATATGCTTCCGGAAGACGCTGACACATTTGTTTCTGCAAAAAAAGGGGGGTGAAAGCCATGCAGAATCAAACGAATATCCGCATTATCGAGCTGCTCCGATTTCTGTATCAGCAGACCGATGAAGCTCATCCGGCTACGGTGTCGGACATTCTTGCCTATTTGAAAGAAAGAAACATTTCCGCTGTCCGTCAAACGGTGTATGCTGATTTGGATGTATTGATTGCAGCCGGCATAGATATTGTGGTGGTCAAAAGTACTCAAAATCAGTATTTCATTGGAAGCCGCATTTTTGAATATCCAGAACTGAAGATGCTGACGGATGCGGTGGCGTCCTCCAAAATCATCTCTGCCGGGAAGTCGGAGCAGCTGGTTCAGAAACTGTGCCGCCTGACCAGCAGACCGCAGGCCGAACAGCTGCGCAGATTAGCAGCCTTGTCCAGCCGGGTAAAACCACAGAATGAAAAGGTCTATTACATCATCGACAGCATTCAAACCGCCATTTTAGAGAGCCGGCAGATTCAGTTCCAATATTATGAATATACCGCAGAAAAAAAGAAAGTTTTGAAGCATGACAGCTACCGCTACATTGTGGACCCTTATGCACTGGAATGGAAGAACGATCACTATTACCTGATAGGGTTCTCCCATAAACACCAGAGTATCGCCCACTTCCGGGTGGATCGTTTGGCTGGCGCCGAGATTTTGAATACGGGCTTTTCTGCGCCGGAGGATTTCGATATAGCAGCTTACACCAACAAAATGGTGGATATGTTTGCCGGTGAGCGGCCCATGCTTGTGGAACTGCTGTGTGAAAATGACATGATGCGGATTATCATTGATAACTATGGAGAGGATGCCCTTGTTCGCCGTGCCGATGATAGCCACTTTGTGGTGACGATTGAGGTCAATCCCAGCGGCACGTTTTATGGATGGGTGTTTCAGTTTATGGGGAAAATACAGATCCTTTCGCCGAAAAATTGTGTTGAGGAAATGAACCAGATCGCCCGAATATTTGCAGAAAACAGATGAGGTGTTAACGATTTTTAACACCTCATTTTCTTTTGCCGCAAATACATTGAATCTAAAAAGAAGAACTGATATAATGTACCTAACCCGAACAATTTGTTCGGGTTAAGACTTGGAGGGATGCACTGTGAGATCGAAAAGCGAAGAAACGATGGATCGGATTGTGAAGTCTATCGAGGAATTCTTTTTTATCCATCACCGTTCTCCATCCATTACAGAGATTGCTAATGACATTAGCTGTTCCAGAAGCACTATCCATGCATATTTGCGGGAGATGAACCAGCTTGGCAGATTGCATTATGATGGGAAAACGCTGGAGACTTCCGTCACACAAAAGGCAGATGCGGATTTTACGCTCTCTCCGGTATTGGGTTCTATCTCCTGCGGGCAGCCGGAATATGCCGAAGAAGATTTTGAGGAATATGTCCCTCTGCCGGTAGCGCTTTTTGGGGAGGGGGATTTCTTTATCCTTCGCGCCAGCGGATACTCTATGATAGAGGCGGGGATCGAACCCGGCGATTTGGTCGTGGTGAGAAAGCAGAATACCGCCGATGAGGGAGATATCATTGTTGCGCTGGTGGACAATGAAACGACGCTCAAACGCTTTTACAGGGACAAGAAACGGAAATGCATCCGCCTTCATCCCGAAAACAGCAGGATGAAGGATATTTTCGTCCGGGACTGTTACATACAGGGCGTTGCGCAGAATGTCATCAAAGCCCTTGCATAGCAAAAACGGAAGGAGGACAAACCGTTGATCAACTTTATATCACAGGCAGAAATTGAAGAACTGTGCGAAGCAATGCTCAGCCAATACCGCGGCAGGGACGCCCCGACGCCGCAAAGGGTGGATATAGACGGCTTTGTGCAGGATTATCTGAAATGCACAATCCGGTATGAAGCCTTTGCCGAGGACGATCCCAATAAAATCGGATTTGCAGGCGACGGTAGATCGGCGCTGAAAATAAAGCGGAACGGACAAGCCGTTTCTGTGGTATTCCCGTTCAAAACGATTGTGCTTGACCGGTATCTGCTCCGTCCGGAGGAACACACGCATCGGCGGTTTACACTCGGTCACGAAGCCGGGCATCTGATCTCCATGCGCATCAATCCGGAGAGTGCTGCCTGTTTTCACCGCACCCACGACAGAGAACGGACATACTCGCTGCAGGAAATGCAGGAGATGTACAGCATCCATGAATGGCAGGCAAACACCTTCTCAGGCTCTCTGCTGATGCCGAGGCCGCTCATGCATGAAACGCTGCAAAGGTTCAACGGCGGAAGACGGCTGCCGGTTTACGGAGAATCTGTCTTTCATCCGAGAGAAAAGGTCATCCTGCAAAAGATGGCGGATTCTCTGGAAGTGTCCTTTACGGCCCTTGTGATCCGGCTGCGCGGGCTCGGAATGCTCAGTTACCACGATATCTCCGAGTATATCGGAAAAGAGCTGCAGTTGTAGGGGGTGATTGCGATTGACTTATCAAATCAGCGAGGAAACACGCCGAAAAGCAGAGCTGTCCCGCCGGGAGGCGGAAAGCCTCGTTGAACGGGAACTCAAATGTCCTGAATGCGGCTATAAGGCCGGTACGGTTTTTTCAGACTGTACAGGACATCTGACCATTCGGTGCCGAAAATGTAAAACGGTATCCGTGTTAAATCTTGCGTACTTCCGCAGGCACCGCCGCAGAAGATACGAAAAAAACAACTGAATAAAAATCAATAAACTCTATTCGAGCAAGCGGAGAAGACCGGAAACGGTCAGGCTGCCAGGCGCCGTGCGAGTCAGAATGATACAGTCATATTGGTATCATTCTGATTTCCACGGCGCTTTTTTGTTTGCTCGGAAAACTTGCACGGTATAACGGAGTCCTTCCCCGGCTTGTTCGGGAAAGGACTTCGTTTTGAAAAACACATTTTTAATCTACAAACCGCAAAAGGACGGCAGGGCGGTTCTCTGCACAGCCACCGCAGAAGAATGGCTCGCCGCCGTAAACACCAACCGCAATCTTCCGACAGAACAACGCCGGTACTTTATATCCGACTGCATCGAGGACGGCAAGGAAATCGACCGGATGATTATTGAGGTCGGTTATGACGAGTACCGGCGCTGGAACAGCCGTCACACCATAATGGAGCGCAGCCGTAAAGCCGGGAAACAGTATCAGCACCTGTCGCTGGATGCTGTTTTGAGTGAAGCCGATGAAATTACGCTTTTGGAATGCCTGAGTGGGACAGAGAATATGGAGGCCGCCGTGATTGATGATATCCTCATGGATGAGCTGAAAAAACAGCTTTCCAATTGGAAGCCTTGGGCTGCGGATATGCTGGAACAGTATCTCGCCGGGAGGAAAAGATCCTGCTCAGCAGATATGGCGGAAAAGTACGGTGTTTCCGAGCAGGTCATCCGCAAATACAAGCGGCAGTTTGAAGAATTTATAAGAAAATTTTTTGAAGGTATTTCGTTTTAGGCTCTTCGTGTTGTGGAGGGATAGTGAGGGAGAAAAAAACTCTCAGCGTTCTTTGACAACCGAATAGCACAGCACACCCATTACCTTCCCTCTGCTGCCGGGAAACCGACAAGCCACATGAACGGTAGTTCAGACGGTGCGGCGCATCCGCACCGACGGCGATGACAGGCAGAGGCATTAAAGATACTTGCGTCCAGTCCTAAAGCCGAGCGTGATAAAACCGTCGCAGCAAAGGAGGGCGCCCCGCAGCGATCCTGGGGGTGGTGAGATTCCAATGAGGTCTGAAAGGCAAAGCCTTTCGTCTGCGCAGACCGGTGGGTGTGTTCCCGTTTGCCGAGGGATGGCGTGGTTCAAATATCGGCAGAACACGCAAAACGACAAAACAGCACAGGGGCGTGGTGTGCCTTTTTGACCGCCGCTGCCCTTGTGCTTTTACTTATAAAATACACGGAGGAACACCGAAATGAAACAGATAAAGCGCGGCGAAATCTATTACGCCGATTTATCACCCATCGTCGGCAGCGAACAGGGCGGCCTGCGTCCTGTTCTCGTCCTGCAGAACGATATGGGAAACAGATATAGTCCCACCACCATCGTGGCGGCCATTACCAGCCGGGAAACCAAATCCGACCTGCCCACTCATGTAAAAATCGACGCGGACGGTTTGAAGACAGCCTCCACCGTCCTGCTGGAACAGATCAGGACAATTGACAAATCCCGTCTCGGACAATATGTCGGCAGGACGGATAAGGATACAATGGGAAAAATCGATTATGCCCTCATCGCCAGCTTCGGGCTGAAATATATGGCGGTGCTGCTTGGATGAATAAGCAGACCGACAGAAAGAACGCTTCTTTTGCCTACAGCGCAAATATGCTTCGGACGCTGATGGATATGAAGCTCATTACCGAAGACGAATACAGAAAAATACTGCAAATCAGCGCCGAGCATTACGGCGCTGAAAAAATATATGTCTGAACTGATAACTTTCGCCATAGTCGCTGGATGTATGCGAACTCATGTGGTAGTGTTGGTGCTGCCGGGAACCTGCCCGGTAAATACAGCAGGCAATACTGCGGAAAGGAAAAAATCATGAAAACCATTACGGAAATCACTACAAAGCAGCCAGCGGCTGCCATCCTCCGTCTGGCGCCCTACTGCCGGGTATCCAGCGATTCCGAAGACCAGCGCCATTCCTTCGCGGCACAGGTGAAGTATTACACCGAATATACAGCGGCGCATCCCGAATACGAGCTGGTTGACATCTATGCGGATGAGGGTATCACGGGAACCGAAATGAAAAAGCGGGATGATTTCAACCGATTGCTCCGGGATTGCCGGAAAAGGAAAATCGACCGCGTCATCACCAAGACGGTCTCCCGGTTTGCCCGAAACACCGCCGAACTGTTAACGGTGGTCCGGGCGCTGAAAGAGCTTGGCGTCAGCGTCTACTTCGAGGAACAGGGCATCGATACCGAAACCCTCGACCTGGAGATGATTCTCACCTTCCCCGGCATGGCGGCGCAGAAAGAATCGGAAACCATTTCCGAGAATATGCGCTGGAGTTACCGAAAGAGAATGGAAACCGGTGAATTCAACTGCTGCCGAGCCGCCTATGGGTACAGCCTTATAGACGGAGAGCTTCAAATCAATGAAGCGGAGGCAAAGGTTGTTCGCCGGATTTTTCATCTCTACCTGCAGGGCTGCGGCAAACAGGCCATCGCTAATCAGCTAAACACGGAGGGCGTACCGAAACGGTATGGTCAAAAGACGTGGTACCTCTCCGCCATTGATTACGTCCTCAACAACGAGAGGTACATGGGCGACAGCCTACTCCAAAAGAGCTATACTACCGAAACCCTGCCGTTTCGTAAAAAACGGAATCACGGAGAAAAGGCGCAGTATTATGTGGAAAACAGCAACCCTGCCATTATCAGCCGTGAAACCTATCAGGCGACGCAGGAACTTCAAAAGCGCAGATTTACAGACCGCCATGTACCGAAGAACCAATATCCATTCAGCGGGATGCTGAAATGCCCGGTCTGCGGCCACAACTACCGCAGGCAGGCCGCTAACGGCACAGCCTATTGGCTCTGCTCCTACAAAGCCTCCGGTCGGACAGAATGCGGCTGTGAAAGGATTTCGGAGCAAGCCGTTATGGAAGCCTTTACCCGGATGAGCGACAAGCTCACGGATAACCGGGAAGAACTGCTGGGAGATCTGATCCGCCAGCTCGAAAAGCTGCAGAGCCGCACCAGCGGCAGCGGCGAAAAGGTGTACGAACTTAATCGGCAGATTGCGGATATAAACGCACAGAGTCTAGTAGTAGCACAGCTTCACGGCAGCGGCATTCTGAACAACGCCGAATACGCGGTACAATCCGGAGAACTGAACCGCAGGGCCAGCGAGCTTCGGTCGGAGCGCCGCCGCATTTTAATGGAGGACGAAGACAATGAGGTCATCGAATCGCTGAAAGCCTTAAACGATACCATTGCCGATTACACCCCAACTGGCAGATTCGATGAGGAACTGTTCGGACAGATTGTAGAGAGCGTTACGGTAATCAGTGGAAACGTCCTGCGCTTCTGTCTGGCCGGAGGGCTTGCGCTCACGGAAAAAATATGAGGAAAGGAGAAGCGATTCCCATGAAAATACGAAATATCCCCTTCGGGTACAGGATTGAAAACGGCACAATCCATTTACATCCAACCGAGAGCCAAGTGGTCAGAGAAATCCATGCCGCCTATCTGGACGGACAGTCCTTGCTGCAAATCGCAGCCTCTCTCAATGAGCGTGGGGTGGAATATATGCCGGGGGCTGCCGCCTGGAACAAGGCAAGGCTGAAACGCATCATCGAGGACGTCCGGTATCTTGGAAACGAAACCTATCCCGCCATCGTCAAAGAAACGGATTTTTATAAAGCGCAAGAAATCAAGACTGCCCGGAACACACAGAAAAATGTTGACCGCACAGCCGATATTTTCAAGCTGGCTGTTCCGGTCTGCTGCGAAAACTGCGGTGAACCGATGCGCCGGATACATGACAGCCGGACTTCCCATCAGGAAAAATGGATATGCCGGAGCTGCAATACGGTTGTAAAAATCCCCGACGCGACTTTGTTCACGGCAATCGTGAAATGCATGAACAGGCTCATAACCGATCCAAGCGTCATACGCTATATACCTGCACCGATAGAGCCGCCTGCGGAAACGCTCCGGCTGAAGAACGAGGTCGGGCGGATGCTCGACAGCACAATCATTGACAAAGAACCGCTGAAAAACCGCATATTCGAATGCGCTTCCCGGAGATACGATGAGTTGGATAACGGAAAGCGCATGACAGAACGGATCAGGGCAGCTCTGGAACATACAGGGCAGCTCTCTGTTTATGACAAAGAGCTGATGGAGAAAACGGTATCCGCCATTACCCTCCACGGTGACAGAACCGTCAGCCTCACATTAAAAAACGGTCAGGAGACCGGAAAGGAGAACGCAAATGCAGCAGGTACTGGAGAAGCGGGTGCGCACCATCGCACCGACCATAGAACCGGTGAATGTGTACAGCTCACAGTATGCAATCAAACGGGTAGCGGCATACTGCCGAGTATCCACCAAGCAGGATGAACAGCTTAACAGCTATGAAAATCAGGTGAACTACTATACAGAACGTATCCGTCGGGAAGCTGGATGGAAACTGGCGGGGATTTATGCCGACAAGGGCATCACCGGCACCAGTATGAAAAAGCGCGATGAGTTCAACAAGCTGATTCGCCAGTGCAGGCGCGGCAAGGTGGACATGATTATTGTGAAATCCATCAGCCGGTTTGCGAGAAACACCCTTGACTGCATCAAAATCACCCGGATGCTGCGGGAAATCAAAGTGGATGTGTACTTTGAGGAACAGAACCTGCACAGCATCGATCCTGCATCGGAATTTTACATCTCCATCCACGGCTCCATCGCACAGAGCGAATCGGAAAACATCAGCCACAATGTGGCTTGGGGAAAAGCACGGAGCGCAAAGGAAGGGAATGTGTCCTTCTCCTACAAATCCTTCCTCGGCTACCGCAAGGGGGCTGATGGAAAGCCGGAGATCGTTCCCGAACAGGCGGTAACAGTACGGCAGATTTACGAACGGTTTCTCTCCGGCAGGAGCCTCCAGCAGATTGCAGACGAGCTGACCGGAAGTGGCATCCCCACGCCGATGGGAAAAACCGTATGGCAGCCCGGCGTCATCCAATCCATCCTCTCCAACGAAAAGTACAAGGGGGATGCTCTGCTGGGCAAAACCTACACAGAGGACTGCATCAGCAAGAAAGTGCGCGTCAACGCCGGGGAGCGCCCGCAATACTATGTGGAGAACAATCATCCGGCAATCATCGATGCAGCCACCTTCGCCAGAGTACAGGAAGAACTGGCAAGGCGGGCATCTAAACGCAAGGTCAAGCAGGTTGGAACCAAAACGGAGCAAGGCAAATACTCCAGCAAGTATGCGCTGACCGAACTGCTGGTTTGCGGCGAATGCGGGACGCCCTACCGCCGATGCACATGGACGGTAGGAGGAAAGAAGAAAATTGTGTGGCGCTGCATCAGCCGCCTTGACTTCGGCAAGAAATACTGCCACCACTCTCCGACTATGGAAGAAGCGCCGCTGCAGGAAGCCATTATGGACGCGGTGCTGAAAACCGCGCAGGTCAATCCGGATGTTCTCCAAACCTTGAAGCTGCATATCCAGATGGGGATTGGTGCGGAAGACGGAGAAGACGAGAGCGTCGAGATACAAATCCGCATTGCAGAAATCGATCGGGAGTTCAAGGAAATACTCAGCAGCGTAACTGCCGAGAATCAACAACAGCTTCTCACCGATTCACGGATTACAGAACTGATGACAGAGAAACGGAAGCTCGAAAGCAGGCTGGCGGAATATGCCGCCGCGGAACAGCACCGCAAAAATACCGCCTCCCGATTGGATCAGATTTTTACCATCCTCGATGGGATGAAGAACCATCCGCTGACCTATGGCGATCAGGTGATCCGGCAAATCCTGCGGTGTGTAGTGGTGGAATCCAAGGAGAAAATCCGGGTAGTCTTTATCGGTGGACTTGAAGTGGAAGCGGAGGTGGAATACTGATGCCTCAAATCAGGGAACAGATTGCCATGGTACACCTCCCACCCTCGAAAACGCTGAAATATCTTTTCCATGTGCGGAAGACATTTGGACCGCACTCGAACACGCGAGTGCGGTCCTTTTTCTCTGATATTGCAGAAGATCGATGTGGGGCTTGACACCCGCCCGCTTCAAGGTCATTTTTCCCGTAGGAATGTCCTGGCGTTCCCGGCCGAAGCGGTCGATTTCCCACACCAGGAGGCAGTCGAAGCGCCCATTCTCCGCGTCTCGCAGCATCCGCTGAAACTCGTCACGGCCGACGACGTTCTCGTCAGACATCCGGAAGAAATAAGGCTCCAGAGAACTCCGGAGCTTCTCGAACTGGCCGAGTTTGATTTTACTGTTTTACGGCCAACCGGTATTGGCGGTCTTTTCTAATGCCTTTCGTCCACGTTTGCCCACCTTCGTCCCGATAGGCCGTGACCGCCTCGATGGCCGTCCCCGCCCCCGAGTCTCCTCGCCCAGTGGCAAACCAGCCAAAAAATACGGGACACGCCCTGCGTATCCCGTATTTTTTGGTTGGTATTCATTCTCCCCCGCACTGCTGCCAGCGCCAGGCATCGCGGCACATATCCTCCAGCGACCGCCTCGCCCGCCAGTGCAGCACCTGCGCCGCCTTCTCCGTTCCGGCGTAGCACACCGCCGCATCGCCGGCCCGCCGCCCCGCCATCACGTAAGGCACCGTCACGCCGGTGGCCTGTTGGAAGGCGTCGATGAGCTCCAGCACGCTGGTGCCGCGGCCGGTGCCCAGATTGAACACCTCCGCACCGGTGTGCTCCTGCGCGTAGGCCAGCGCCGCCGCGTGCCCCTCCGCCAGATCCATCACGTGGACATAGTCCCGGATGCAGGTACCGTCCGGCGTGGGATAGTCGCTGCCGAACACGCTGAGCTTTTCCCGTATCCCCGCCGCCACCTGGGTGACATAGGGCATCAGGTTGTTGGGCACGCCGTTGGGCCGCTCCCCGATGCGCCCGCTCTCATGAGCACCGATGGGGTTGAAGTACCGCAGCAGCACCACCGACAGCTCCGGCTCCGCCGCAGCCGCGTCCCGCAGGATCTCCTCAATAAAATACTTCGTCCTCCCGTAGGGATTGGTACACTGCCCCACCGGCATGTCCTCCGTCAGCGGTGAGGGGCTCTCCCCGCCGTACACCGTGGCGGAGGAGCTGAACACCAGCCTCCTGCACCCGAACTCCGCCATGACCTCCAGCAGTGTCAGCGTGGTGTCCAGATTGTTGCGGTAGTACTTCACCGGCTTGCGCACCGATTCCCCCACCGCCTTGAAGCCCGCGAAATGGATGACCGCGTCAATACTGTGGGCCGCGAACACGGCCCGCATGGCCTCCCGATCCGCCGCGTCCACGCGGCACACCGCCATTTTCCGGCCCGTGATCTCCTCCAGCCGCCGCGGCACGTCCGGACTGCTGTTGGAGAAATCATCCGCGATCACCACGTCGTACCCCGCAGCGGCGCAGGCCGCCGCCGTGTGCGACCCGATGTAACCGGCCCCGCCGGTCAGCAGTATCGCCATCGCATACATCCCCCTTTCTTCGATATTCCCATGATACCGTGGTCCATGTCCCCTGTCAAGAAATGCCTTTGGGCGCAAACGGTAAATTGTTACTTTTTTTCACTTGCAAAAGTGAAAAATTATAGTATCATTATGACACGCGCCGCACTCTGCTGGACGGAGGCGGCAGCAGGAGGTAACATAATGAATCAAGAAACGAAGCGCACGAAACTTTCCGTGCACGATCTGGTACAGCTGTCTGTACTGATCGCCATCATGCTGCTGTTGGAGCTGACGGGCCTGGGTATGATCAAGACCGCGGGCCTGGAGATCACCATCATGCTGGTACCGGTCATTGTGGGAGCCATCGTCATGGGCCCCGCCGCCGGAGCCCTGCTGGGCGGTGTATTCGGTCTCATCAGCTTCTGGGAATGCTTTGGCAAGAGCGCCTTTGGCGTGGTGCTGATGGGCATCAACCCTTTTCTCACCTTCCTTGTCTGCGTACCCACCCGCATCCTGGCGGGCTGGATCTGCGGTCTGGTGTTTCAGGCGCTGCGCAAGGTGGATAAGACCCGCCTGTTGTCCTTCGGCGCCGCCGGCCTGTCCGGCGCGCTGTGCAACACGCTGTTCTTCATGACCACCCTGTGCCTGTGCTTCTACAACACCGACTTCATTCAGGGCTTTGTGCAGGCTATGGGCAGCGCCAACGCCTTCCTGTTCGTCATCGCCTTTGTGGGTATCAACGGTCTGGTGGAGGCCATCGTGTGCTTCTTCACCGGCGCCGTCATCGCCAAGGCTGTGGTGTTCAGCAGCGGCAAGCTGGCTGCCCGCCGCACCGCTGTACAGAACGGAAAGTGAGGTAGAGCACTATGATCCTCGCGCTGGATATTGGCAACACCCATATCGTCCTGGGCTGCATGGAGGGCCGGCGCATCCGCTATCTGTGCCGCATGGCCACCAACCGGCTCACCACCGGCGCGGAATACGCCGTCACCATCAGCCGCCTGCTGGAGTTCGGTCATATCGCGCCTGACGCCTTTGACGGCGCCATCATTTCCTCTGTGGTCCCCCAGGTCACCCGCTCCCTGTCGGAAGCCGTGAAAATGCTGACCGGTGTGGAGCCCATGGTGGTAGGTCCCGGCATCCGCTCCGACCTGACGGTCCGTCTGGACGACCCCGCCACGCTGGCCAGCGACCTGCTGGTGGCCGCCGTGGGCGCGCTGGACGTGTATGAGCCGCCCCTGATCCTCATCGACATGGGCACCGCCACCACCGTCACCGTACTGGATGGCGAGGGTGCGTTCCGCGGCGGGGCCATCATCCCCGGCGTGCAGCTGTCCCTGTCGGCGCTGGCGTCCCACACGTCGCTGCTGCCCGCCATCTCGCTGGATGCCCCGCCCCACGCCATCGGCACCAACACCGTGGACTGCATGAAAAGTGGCAGCATTCTGGGCGCCGCCCTGCTGCTGGACGGCATGATCGACCGCATGGAGGCCGAGCTGGGCCAAAAGACCACGGTGGTGGCCACCGGCGGTCTGGCCCGCTGCATTGTTCCCATCTGCACCCACGAGATCCTGCTCAACGAGGATCTTCTGCTCTACGGCCTTGCCGTGCTGTACGAAAAGAACCGCTGACAAAAAAAGAGGTCCCGCGTCCGTAGACGCGGGACCTCTTTTTTGCTACTCACCCAGCAGCTTGCCCCAGGTATCGCGGCCTACGATGCCGTCCGCCGCCAGACCGGCAGCCCGCTGGAACCGTTTCACCGCCCCGGCGGTACCGCCGCCAAAGATACCGTCCACCGCGCCGCTGTCGCAGCCGTAGCCGTTGAGCAGGGCCTGTACGGCCCTGACGTGGCCGCCGGCGCTGCCTCTGCGCAGCACCGGCAGCAAAGGCGCCGCACCGCTCTTTCTGTCCGACGCCGCTGCCGCCGGAACTGACGGAGCCGATGGTTCCGCCTCCCTGCCGTAGGCGATAGCGTCAAACGGGAAATGGGTCCCCGGACACCCCGTGGCGTTGACATCGCTGTGCCGCTGCACCGTGGTGACGCCGTACTTCCTCTTGAGATACGCCACCAGCTCCGTACCGGCCCTGCGCTGCACCGCCGGCATCTCCTCCTTGTCGAAGCTGCCCTCGAAGCACACGCCGATGCTGTCGGAATTGCTGCCTCCGGCGTGAGCGCCCACGGTGTCCTCCGGTCTGCCGCGGTACACCGTGCCGTCCTTCCGCACGAAGAAATGGTAGCCGATGCCGGACCAACCGTTGGCCAGATGCCATGCGTGGATCTGGTCGGCACTGCACGTCACCGCCGCCGCATGGTGCAGGATGATACGCCTGGTGACGCCGCGCCTGGCCAGCGTTCCGCTCCAGCGGTAGGTCTTTTCGATGATCTTCATACGCTCTCGTCCTCGCAGCTCTGGCAGTCCCGCTTATACTGTGCCGTGCTGATGCCCAGCAGAGCGCCCAGAAACGTAGTGACCACGGCCACGGTGCCCACCACCTGCTCGGCGTACAGCCAGCCCCAGATGCCGCTGAGTCCCCAGTACAGGGCGCTCAGCGCCGGCAGCACAATGGTCACGATCCATTTCAGGGTATCATATACCTTGTCGCTCAGTTTCATATTTCTTTCCTTTCCGGCCCTCCGGCCTGTTACATCTTATGTACCGGCAGCTTGTCAACTTCCAGCATTACCCGTCTGGCGCTGCCGTTTCCCCCCATTTTTTCGTAGGGCTCGTACAGGTATACCCGCAGGTTCTCATACTCGTCCTGGGTGATGTACCCCCGCTCCACGTAGGCCATGCCCAGATGGACGATGCGGTCGTGGGCCAGACCCACCAGCATCTTCCGCTCCGCATCGTCCTTGTCTGCCCGCCTGCCTACCAGTGCCCACAGGCCGGAGGACGCCAGTGCCGAGCCCAGCACCGCCGCCGTCAGCTGCATCCATGGTTCCACTTCACCTCACCCCTTCATATGCCCATGCTGTTGGCATAGTACGTCACGCCATCGATGCTCAGCGTGCTCTGCACCGGCTCCCCGCTCATGACGGGGCGGCAGTCCGCCGCCTTGCCGGGCCGCGCCGCCGCCGTGGTGTACAGCTGCAAGTACCGCTGGCACTTCCACAGCATCTCCGCCCAGTCCGGTATCTCGTTCACCGCCCAGCTGCCGTCCGGCTCCTGATGGGCCAGCGTGGATACGCCGCCCAGCTCCAGCTTCACTGCTCTCAGGTCGATACGTCCGTCGTCCGGCACGCCGAAGCCCACCGCGCCGATGTCCTTGCTGCTCACCGTCAGTACGTTCAGCGTATTGGCCTTCAGCGTCATGCCGATGCCCGGGTCCGTCCCCGCTGCCGTCATGACGTAGGCGCTGCACGCGCCCATCACCGGCCCCGTCAGCACAGACAGCGTTGCCACCTCCGTCACCGGCCACTCCAGCTTCTGCTGGTAGTACACGCGGGTGCCGGTGCCGGACTCCTCCAGCTTCAGCACTCCGTTTCCCACCGTGGCGTAGCACTGTGCTGACCGCGCCTGCCACCGGTCCACGGTGAGTCCTTTACCGCTGTACACCGTCTTGCCTCGCTGATTCACCGGCGCACCGAAATACCAGTTGTCCAACAGATTCCGGTTCCACGGCCTCGCCTTGGCGGAGATGACGCTGCCGCTGATGGCGATGCCCTCCCCCGCCGTGTAGGCAGGCCCCGCCGGCCCCTGGAGTCCCTGCACGCCCTGAGGCCCCTGCTCTCCCTGCGGGCCCGCAGGGCCTACATCGCCCTTGTCGCCTCTGTCGCCCTTGTCGCCCTTGGGACCGCCGCTCCCCACCGGCAGCCGGCTGGTCTGATAGCCGCCGCTCTCCTCGTTCCACAGCAGCCAGTAGCCCTCCGCCCCCGCCTTGGGCGGATGGTCCATCATCCGCTGCAGCCGCTGCTCCAGCTCCGTAAACTTGGCGGGGATCTCCGGCCACGCCGTGTCCCCCGACAGGCTCCGGGGGATGAACACCCGCACCACGGTGCTGTGCCGCTGCACCGCGCCGTCAGCCCTGGCCGTGGCCCGCAGCTGTATGGCGTACTCCCCACTCTGGGGCAGGTCCTCCCGCTGCAGCAGCACCTGTCCGCCGCCGCTGACCTGCTCCAGCGTCAGGATGTTCAGCCCGCCCTCCGGCGCCTCCATCAGCACCTCCCAGTCATACCCCTCCGGCAGCTCACCCCGGATCTCCAGCGGGACGCTGCCGCTGTCGAACTGCATGGCCACCGGCGCGCCGTCCCACGTGAGATGCCATTCCTTAAATTGGATCATGTCGCTTCCCTCCTATCGTTGGTTTCGCCTCTGCACGCCCCGCAGCCCTTTGCCGCACGCCGGCATGCAACGCGCCCCGGAACCTTTTTCCCGCCATGCGCCTGCATTGCGGCGCTTCCATGCGGTTTTTTGTATCCTCCCCGTTCTTTTTGTACTTTTTCAATAAATTTTTCCGCTTTTATTGCTTTTCCCAAAAATTATGGTATACTATCAGTGTTTGCTTACATAACAACTTTTTACCTGTGCTGATACCACATCTTCCGCCGCCCTGTGCGGTATGAAGTTACCGTACTCTGGACAAACTGTGAGCAGAGCTTATTGACCATCTGAAAAGAGGGAACTGCCTTGAACAAATACATGATCCATGGCGGCCATCCGCTGTTTGGCGAAGTGACCATCAGCGGCGCAAAGAACGCCGCCGTCGCCATTATTCCCGCCGCCCTGCTGGTGGACGGCACCTGCCGCATTGAGAACATCCCCCAGATCAGCGACGTGACCCTGTTCTTCTCCATTCTGGAGGAGCTGGGCGCCCGCATCCGCGTCCTGAACCGCCACGCGGTGGAGATCGACTGTCACGCCATCCACAGCACCCGCCCGTCCTATGATCTGGCCCGCCGTATCCGCGCCAGCTATTACCTGCTGGGCGCTTTGCTGGGCCGCTTCGGTCAGGCCACCGTGGCCATGCCCGGCGGCTGCAACTTCGGCGTCCGCCCCATTGACCAGCATATCAAGGGCTTCACCACCATGGGCGCCGAGGTGTCCGTGGAAGGCGGCTTTATCCACACCGCCGCCAAAAACGGCCGTCTCGTGGGCGCGCCGGTGTATCTGGATGTCGTCTCCGTGGGTGCCACCATGAACATCATGATGGCCGCCGCTCTGGCTGAGGGTACCACCACCATTGAAAACGCCGCCAAGGAGCCGCACATCGTGGATCTGGCCAACTTCCTGAACTCCATGGGCGCGGACATCAAGGGCGCGGGCACCGACTCCATCAAGATCCGCGGCGTGAAGAAGCTCACCGGCGGCACCTACTGCATCATTCCCGACCAGATCGAGGCCGGCACCTATATGGCCGCGGTGGCCGCCGCCGGCGGCCAGCTGCTGCTGAAGAACATCATCCCCAAGCACATGGACTGCATCAGCGCCAAGCTCATGGAGATGGGCGTGGCCGTGGAGGAAAATGACGATACGCTGCTGGTCCGCCGCAGTGAGCCGCTGCAGAAGGCCAACGTCAAGACCCTGCCCTACCCCGGCTTCCCCACGGATATGCAGCCGCAGATCGCCGCTGTGCTGTCTCTGGCTCAGGGCACCAGCCTTGTCACCGAGGGCGTCTACGGCGCCAACCGCTTCAAGTACGTGGACGAGCTGAAGCGCCTGGGCGCCCACATTCAGGTGGACGGCAAGGTGGCCGTCATCGAGGGCGTTGACCAGCTGGTAGGCGCTCCCATCCAGGCCTGCGACCTGCGGGCCGGCGCGGCGCTGGTCATCGCCGGTCTGGCCGCCAAGGGCACCACCGAGCTGAGCTGTGTCCAGTATATCGAGCGCGGCTATGAGGATCTGGTAGGCAAGCTCCGTGCCGTGGGCGCGGACATCGCCATGGTGGACGTGCCCGAGGAGAGCGAGGCCGAATCCCACATCAGCTGACAGAAGCCAGGACAGCGTTTGCTGCGAGAGGCCGCAGCCTTTGCGGCCTGCTGCGGCAGACGCTGTTATTTTTCCGGAAAGGTACATACCGCTTTGATCACCCTACATACACTGGCCAGCGGCTCCGAGGGCAACAGCCTGCTGGTCTCCGCCGACGATACCCACCTGCTGGTGGATGCCGGCATCTCCGCCCGCCGCATCAAGCAGTCTCTGGCCCTGCTGGGCCTGACGCCGGACGACCTGTCCGCCATTCTCATCAGCCATGAGCACACGGACCACACGGCGGGCCTTGCCACCCTCCTGAAGCACCACCCCATCCCGCTGTACGCCACAGGCGGTACGGCCTTCTATCTCCGTCCCCGTCTGCCCCAGCTGGACAGCTGCCTGCATCTCGTATCCCCTGACAGCAGCTTTTCCGTGGGTCCCGCACAGGTGACGGTATTTGCCACCAGCCACGACGCAGGGGAAAGCGTGGACTACCGCGTGGACTGCGGCGACGCCGCCGTGGGCATCCTCACCGACACCGGCTTCGTGCCGGAACCGGCGGCCGCCGCCCTCACCGGCGTGGATCTGCTGGTGCTGGAGAGCAACCACGATGTGGAGTGGCTTCGCTCCGGCCCCTACCCCTACTCCCTGAAACAGCGCATTTTGGGCCAACGCGGCCACCTGTCCAATGAGGACGCCGCTGCCTTTGCCCGCCGCATGGCGGAGTGCGGCACCCGCTGCATCGTCCTGGCCCATCTGAGCCGCGAGAACAACACGCCCCAGCGGGCGCTGGCCGTCATGGAAACGGCCCTGTCCGGTCTGGATGTGGCCGTGGAGGTGGCCCCTCGCGGCGAACTGAGCGCCTGCTACGGAGCGGAGGTGGCACTGTGCAGAAAGTGACCGTCCTCTGCGTCGGCAAGCTGAAGGAGAAGTTCTATCTGGAGGCCGCCGCCGAGTACGCCAAGCGTCTCCAGCGGCTGTGCCGTCTGGAGGTCATTGAGCTGCCGGAGAGCCGTCTGCCCGACGAGCCCTCCCCCGCCGAGATCCGCCGCGCTTTGCAGACGGAGGCCGCCGCCATCCGCGAAAAGCTGCCCAAGGGCGGCGCGCTGGTGGCCCTGTGCATCGAGGGCAAGCCCTGCTCCAGTGAGGAGCTGAGCCGCCGCCTGACGGAGCTGGGGGTGCAGGGCAAGACCCAGATCACCTTTCTCATCGGCGGCAGCGTGGGACTGGACGAGAGCCTGAAGCAGCAGGCCGACTGGCGGCTGAGCATGTCGCCCATGACGTTCCCCCATCACATGGCCCGCATCATGCTGCTGGAGCAGATCTACCGTGCCTACCAGATCGCCGGCGGCGCAAAATACCACAAATAGGAGGTCTCACCCATGGAAAACTGGAGCTTTACCGGCCGTCCCGATGTGCCCGCGTGGCCCAAGGACGAGTCCGGCCGCGACGAAAAGGCCGCGCTGCTGAGGCAGACCTTTGACTCCCCCGCCGACGCCGACACCGTCATCTCCCTGCTGTCGGCCTACGGCGTCCCCTGCTTCAAATACTACGACCGCGAGGGCGGCGCCGGTAAGGTCATCAACGGCTTTTCCGGCTTCGGCGTCAGCCTGTATGTCCCCGCCTCCCGTCTGGAGGAGGCCCGGGACATTCTGAATGCCACCCCCGTGGAAAGTGACGAGTAAGTGCATAAAAATCCGGAAAGGAGTACCGATATGAACTACAAACAGGAATACGAGCGCTGGCTCCGCAGCGACGCCCTCTCCCCCGCCGAGCACGCGGAGCTGGAGAGCATCGCCGGCGACGAAAAGGAGATCGAAAACCGCTTCTACGGTCCGTTGGAGTTCGGCACCGCCGGTCTGCGGGGCACCATGAAGGTGGGCCTGCACCAGATGAACATCCACGTCATCCGCTGGGCCACTCAGGGCTTCGCCAACGTCATCGCCGCCGAGGGTGAGGCCGCCAAAAAGAAGGGCGTGGCCATCTGCATGGACTGCCGCAACAACAATATGCTGTTCTCCCACGCCGCCGCCGAGGTCTGTGCCGGCAACGGCATCCACGTCCGCATTTTCGAGTCCCTGCGGCCCACGCCGGAGCTGAGCTTCGCCGTCCGCTACTACGGCTGTCAGGCGGGCATCAACGTCACCGCCAGCCACAACCCCAAGGAGTACAACGGCTATAAGGTCTACTGGTCCGACGGCGCCCAGCTGCCGCCCCAGCACGCCGACGCCATCGCCGCACAGTTGGAAAAGATCGACATTTTCACCGGCGTGAAGCGCATGGACTTCGAGGAGGCGGTGCAGGCCGGTCTCATCGAGATCATGGGCGAGGAGACGGACCGCGCCTTTATGAAGGAGGTCATGGCCATGGTCAACGACCGCGAGTCCATGTCCAAGGTAGCCGACACCTTCAAGGTGGTCTACACCCCGTTCCACGGCTGCGGCTGGAAGCTGGTGCCGGAAGCCCTGCGGGGTCTGGGCGTCAAGCACCTGTACTGCGTGGAGCAGCAGATGGTGCTGGACGGCAGCTTCCCCACCGTGGCCTCCCCCAATCCCGAGAATCCCGAGGGCTTCTATCTGGCCATCGAACTGGCGGACAAGGTCGGTGCCGACTTTATTCTGGGCACCGATCCCGACAGTGACCGCGTGGGCATCATGGTCCGCGACCATGCGGGAAAGTTCGTGGCGGTCACCGGCAACCAGACCGGCGTGCTGCTGCTGGATTATCTGATCGGTGCGCTGCGCCGCGCCGGGAAAATGCCGGAAAAGCCGGTGTTTCTGAAGTCTATCGTCACCACCAACATGGCCCGTACCGTGGCCGAGGCCAACGGCGTCACCTGCTGCGACACCTTCACCGGCTTTAAGTTTATGGCCGAGAAAAAGGCGGAGCTGGAGTCCTCCGGCCAGGGTGAGGTCATTCTGTCCTACGAGGAGAGCTATGGCTATATGATGGGCGACTACGTCCGCGACAAGGACGCCGTCACCGCGTCTCTCATCATCACCGAGATGGCGGGCTGGTACGCCGCCCAGGGCATGACCCTCTACGATGCGCTGCAGGCCCTGTACGTCAAGTACGGCTGGTACGGTGAAAAGACCCACAATCTGGTGATGCCCGGTGTGGACGGGCTGGAGAAGATGGCCGCACTGATGAAGCATCTGCGCCAGACGCCTCCCGCTGACATCGCCGGGGTGGCCGTCACCGTCCGTAAGGACTATGCCGACGGAACCGCAACCGATTGCGCCACAGGGGTTTCCAGCCCCATGGAGCTTCAAGGAAGCAACGTGCTGCGCTACGAGCTGGCCGATGGCACCACCATTCTGGTGCGCCCCTCCGGCACAGAGCCCAAGATCAAGATCTACATCCTCACCCGCGGCAAGGACGCGGCGGAGCGGGACGCCAACCTCGTCAAATACTCCGCATGGGTGGAGACCCTGGTCAGGTAACAGCGGCGCGCCCCTTTTGACCCCCGATTTTCGTAAAAAAGAACTGCATGATGAAGAAAAAAAGAGACTGGGAACTTTCCCAGTCTCTTTTCTGCGTTTTTTTGCTGAAACGGTTATCTCCAGATCTCGCTGTAGAAGTAAACGGCCAGCATACCCGGGCCCACATGTGCGCCGGTGACAGGTTCATGACACACGGTGAGGATCTCTCCGGTGCAGCCCACCTGCCGCAGCTTGGTGGCCACCACCAGCGCGTCCGCCGGAGAACCGGCGTGGGAGATGCCCACGGGGGCGCTGCGGTCCTCCACCATCTGGTCGTACAGCTTCACCAGCTCCTCGATGCCGGCCTTCTTGCCGCGGACCTTGGAGAGCATCACGATCTTACCCTCCTCGTCGCCCTCGAGGATGGGTTTGATCTGCAGCAGCGTACCGGCCAGCGCCGCACCGCCGGAGATGCGGCCGCCCTTGCGCAGGAACTTCAGCTCGTCCACCATAAAGTGCTGGCGCATCTTGCCGCACAGCTCCTCACAGCGGACCTCGATCTCCTCGATGACGCGGCCCTCCGCCGCCAGCTTGGCAGCCGCCAGCACGATGAGACCTTCGCCCAGGGACGCGCCCCGGCTGTTCAGCACGCGGATCTTCCGGTCCGGATACTCCTCGGCCAGCTCCTTGGCCACCAGCCCCACGCCCCAGCAGGTACCGCTGACGCCGCCGGAGAGGCCGATATACAGCACATCGTCGCCGTTTTTCAGATGCGGCTCCATTTCCCGCCGGGCGGCGTCCGGTGTAACCATAGAGGTCTGCACCACGGCGCCGTGCCGCATGGCCTCGTAAAAGCTGCGGCCATCGAACTCCGCGTTGATATCCGCCGGCTGACCGTCTATGGTGTAGGTCAGGCAAAGCTCACCGATGCCGTACTGCTCCAGCAGGTGCTTGGGCAGGTTTGCCGCGTTGTCGGTCATAATACGTACCATAACAGTGTTCTCCTTTTTGCTTTCGCATACTATGCCAGCTGCGGCACGACCCACTGGGCCAGCGTGTCAAACAGCTGCCGGTATCCCGGCATGGTCAGGTGGATGCCATCCGCCGAAATGAGCTCCGACAGATCCCGCTGCGGCAGGAAACGGCGGCGCACGTCGATCAGCGGCAGACCCTCGCGCATGGCGAAGGAGGCCACCGTGTCGGAATACAGCTCCTGATGCCGATAGATGCAGCCCACATCGCCCAGCCAGCGCATGATACTGTCTCGGCTGAGGCCGCCCCTACAAATATAGTCCAAATAACGAGCGCCGTCAATAGGCGGAAGTGTCATCAGCACCGGCTGCACCCCCACGCGGGCCAATTCCGTTACCGTCTGCTTCAATTTGGACAGAAATTCCGGCAGCTCCGTGCGGGGCTTGTGGTCCCCCTCGGGGTCGGCAGCGATGCTGGCCCAATCGAAATCACTGTCGTTGCCGCCGTAGGCCACCAGCGCCCAGCGGGCGTCCATACCACGGGACACGTCGTGCTCCACCAGCGAGAGTCCCTTGCTGATGGTGGAGCCCATCTTGGCGCGGTTCACCACCTCCAGCCGCTCCGTGGGGTACTGGGCCATGACCTCCGAAAGATGAAAATGATAGCGCATGGCGGCGTCCGGCACCGTGGCCTTCAGCAGCGAATCTCCATAGATATAAGCACGCTCCATGATCTGCCCTCCTTGGCGTCTTTTTACATAATATAGCATATTAGATTCCCCGCGTCAAGGTATCGGCTTCATGTTTTTCTTGTCAGATACGGCATCTTGTGATATAGTATATTACGTCTACTGACAAGGAGGCGTCTTTATGCAATACGACAAAAGTCTTGTGGCCCATAAGCTGCTGCGCTGGGACAAGTTCATCACCGATTACCATCTGCCGGAGTGGAACTCCATCCCCGATTTCGGCCTGTATATGGATCAGGTCATCGTGCTGCTGGAGCAGTATCTCAGCTTCATCCCCACGCCGGCAGGGGCCAAGGAGCATATCGTCACCTCCGCCACCATCAACAACTACGTGCGGCTGAAGATCATGCCCGCGCCGGTGAAGCGGAAGTATCATCGGGTACACATCGCCTATCTGGTGATGATCCTGACCATGAAGCAGAGTCTCAGCATCAGCGACGTGCAGAAGGTCATCCCGCCGATGGACAGCAGCGAGGATGAGGTGCTGTCTGTCTATGAGGACTACTCGGAGAAGTTCCGGCGGCTGGCGCTGTTTTTCAACCAGCAGGTGCAGTCCGCCGCAGAGGGCGTCCGCAGCACGGAGCAGAGCAGCGACAACGCCGTGGAGCTGCTGGTCATTGAGAGCGCCCTGATCGCGGGCTTTTCCAAAATTCTGGCGGAGAAGCTCATCCGTCTGTGCGGCGCGGACACGGAGGATGTACTGGCGGCGGAACAGGCCAAAGAGGAATAAAAAGAGAGGGCTGCGCCCTCTCTTTTTATTTGCCGCGTTTGTTGACCTTCTCCTTGTTGAACATGCAGAAGGCCGTCATGATGAGAATGCGCAGGTCAAAGGCCGGCGTCCAGTTTTCGATATAGTACAGGTCGTACTCGATGCGCTTTTTGATGGATGTGTCGCCCCGCAGGCCGTTGACCTGCGCCCAGCCGGTGATGCCGGGCCGCACCTGATGCTTTACCATATAGCGGGGGATCTCCTCCTTGAACTGCTCCACGAAGAAGGGCAGCTCCGGCCGGGGGCCGATGAGGCTCATGTCGCCCTTGAGGACGTTGAAGAACTGGGGCAGCTCATCCACAGAGCACTTGCGGATCAGGGAGCCGAACCAGGTCTTGCGGTCGTCCACGTTTTTGCTCCAGCCGGTGTTTTCGCTGCTGTTCACCCGCATGGAGCGGAATTTGTACATGTAAAAGTTCTTTTTGTCCTTGCCCACACGCTCCTGCCTGAAAATGATGGGGCCGGGGGAGGACAGCTTCACGCCGATGGCGGCGATCAGCATCAGCGGCGAGGTCAGAATGATGAGTACCAGAGAGCAGATGATATCCGCCGCCCGCTTGAGGAAGGCGTTGCCCAGATTGTCCAGCGGAATACGGCGCAGGTTGATGAGCGGCAGGCCGTTGACGCTGTCGAACTGGGGGTTTGCGGGCATGTAGCGCACGTAGGACGGCACCACGGACAGCTTGGTACCGTCCTTTTCGCAGGCGTTGATGATGCGGCCCATCCAGCGGCCTTCCTCGGTGGGCAGGGCCACCACCACCTCGTCCGGCTTCTCGCTGGCGAAGATGGCGTCCAGCTCCTCGTAGCTGCCGCAATAGGGCAGGGCATCCCAGCAGCCGCGCTCGGCCACGTAGCCGATGACCCGAAAGCCCAGATTCTTATCCATGGCGACGCGGGTCAGGTACGCCTCCGCGCCCTCGCCGTGACCCACCAGCAGCACCCGCTTCTGGTTGTAGCCCATGGCGCGGCAGCGCCGCAGCAGCAGGCGCATGGCGGCGCGTTTGCCGGTGAGCAGCAGGGTACTGACGGCGTAGAAGAACACCACCGTCCAACGGGAGGTCTCGCCGAGGCGCAGCACGTAGATGGCAGCCATGACGATCAGCGACACCAGCAGCTCCAGCGCCGCTACGCGGCTGGCCTCCATGTGGAAGCGCACGGTACGAAACGACTCGTACAGCCCTGCCACGGCGAACACCGCCAGCGTCAGGGCCGCGGCCACCACGCCCAGCCAGATATAGTAGTTCAGGGGCATGCCCCTCACGCCGCGGAACAGGCTGAAGCGCAGCCAGTAGGACACCAGCATGGCCAGAAATACGGCCAGTCCATCGGTAAAGACGTGCAGCTGGTTGAGCAGACGTTGATTTTCCCGCATCATTGCGTTTTTCCCTCCATGACAGACAGATAGCGGTCCATCACCTGCGGCAGCACCGCGTCCAGCGCGTAGTGCTGCATCTTCTCCCGTCCGGCCTGTCCCAGCTCCGCCCGCAGGGTGGCGTCGGACACCAGACGCTCCACGGCGGCGGCAAAGGCTTTGGCGTCGCCGTAGGGGTACAGCAGGCCGTTTTCCGGCCCGATCAGGTCGGTGTGGCCCTTGACGGCGCTGGCCACCGCGGGCAGGCCGCAGGCCATGGCCTCCATGATGTTGAAGGGCAGTCCCTCCGACCGGCTGGAGGATACGGCGATATCCGCCGCCGCCAGCCAACGGGGCATGTCGTGGACTTGCCCGGGAAATACCGTGCGGTCCGCGACGCCCAGCGAAGCCGCCTGAGCGCGGCAGTCATCCAGCAGGGCGCCGCTGCCGGGCAGCAGGAGCTTCACGTTTTCCGGCAGGCCGGGCAGGGCCTCCAGCAGGGTATGCTGGCTCTTGCGGCCGGAGAATTCCGCCGCGTACAGCAGGGCCACATCGCCCTCCGACAGGCCCAGCCTGTCCCGCATGGTGCGCCGTGCGTCCGGCGCGGTGCGGAAGCGGGTGAGGTCTACACCCATGCCGGGGATCTCCTCCACACGGGGCGCGGCACGGTGGGCCATGGCCCAGCGGGTATCCCAGGCGTTCATGGTCAGGAGCAGGTCCGTCTGGGGCGCGGTCATGGTCTCCGCCCTGGTCAGGAGGCCCCGCTTCAGCCCCGAGGTCTCGTCGTCGAAGAGGTAGCCGTGGACCACGTTGATGAGCTTCGGGGGGTGCTTCAGGCCCCGAAGGGCCCAGCGGGTAAAGAACGCCGCCAGTGACGTATGGGTGATGATGAGGTCGTACTGCTGCCGGATCACCATGGCCCGCAGCCAGGACGCCGCCTGAAAATTGGCGGGTGAGGACATCTTCTTCTCCAGCGGCAGCGACACCGCTCCGTCGACAAAGGGGATGTCGCGGACGGGGCCGCCGCAGGCCACCTCCACCTGCCAGCCCAGCTCGCGGAAGCGGCGCAGGTAGGGCAGGTGGAAGTTGAGAATATGGGAAAATGTGGAGGCTGTGTACAGCACGGACGGCATAGGCGTCCTCCTTTCACCGGAGCGGGGCGGCTCAGCCAAGCATCTCGCTGAGGTAGGCCGCCACGTCGTCCTTCAGGGTGATGGCGCCCAGGTTCTGGGCGTTCCACTCCGTCAGCTTGTCCCGCAGCTGGGATGCGCCCGCCAGGAAGGCGGCGCTGTTGTCGTTATACTGCATCACCAGCCGGAAGCTGGCGTCCCAGGTGTCGGGGTCGGAGGGGGTGTAGTCCACGTATTTGTCCAGCATGGCGAAGCCCTGCTCCGTGCGGCCCAGGCGGAAATCCGCCTCCGCCAGATACTTGGGCACGGAGTTGGAGTTCAGCTTCTCCAGATCCGCCATATAGCGCTCCAGCGTCTCCTGCATACCGGCAGGCAGATCGCTCTCCGCCGAGGCGCTGTATACGTAGGACAGCTTGTGATCCGCCCACTCGTAGGGGTCCAGATCCGCGGCCTCCTGGGCCGCATCGTAGCTGCCCTGCTGGACGAGGCTGGCAGCCCAGAGGTTCATGCACAGCAGCACCGCGAACACGGCCAGGCCCAGGCCCTCCGCCCGCGCCATCCAGCGGCGGGCGCTCTCCTTGGCGAAGGTCAGGGGCAGCAGATCGCCGCAGCACAGGTTGACGGCGGCCAGCGCGCCAAAGCCGAAGGGCAGGAAGTATCCGCTGGAGAAGATCACCTCCACGGCGGCGTGGATCATCAGGAACAGCAGCAGGGCGCCCAGCGCGGCGGACATGGCAAAAGCCTGCTGCTCCCGCTCCTTCCGCCACAGGCGGAAAACGGCGATGGCGCTGGCCGCCAGCGTGCCCACCCACAGGAGCAGGCCAATGATGCCGGTGTCCACCATGCTCTGGACATAGTGGTTGTGGACGTACTTGGTCTCGTAGTGATAGCTCTGGACGTTGTAGATGCCGTTTTCAAAGGCGCCCATGCCCAGCCCCACAACGGGGCTGCGGGAGAACAGCTTCATGGCATCCTGGATATACACGGTGCGCTGCACCACGTTGCCCTCGGAGCGCAGGGTCTGGATACGGCCCGCGATGGCCTCCGGCAGCAGCGTGTAGTTCAGCCTCAGCTGGCCGGACGCCGCGCCGTCGTAGCGGATGGCATCGATATGCACCGAGGCGTCGGCAGTGACGATGAAGGTGACGGAGCGGTTACCCGCCGGTGCGTTGAAGGACGCGCCGTCCGCCGCGCCGGAATAGGCCGTCTGCTTGCGGTTCATGACGGCGTCCTCCCAGGTTTGGGTCTGGACCTGTACGTTCACGGGGCCGTCGGCCTCCACGTGCAGGGTGTAGGCGCCCTCGCTCAGGTACGCGCCGCGGGTGATGCTGTCGCCGGCGGCCATGTCGATGGGGCCGGTCCAGTTCACCGCCAGTACCACGACGGCGGCTACCAGAGCCAGCGCCGCCAGCAGCACGATGTTCACGGTCTTCATCCGCCGGGCCATGCGCTGGGCCAGCGGACGGCCCGCGAAGATGTCCAGTGCGCACAGGGCCGCCGCTGCGGCGATCACGGCCAGCAGGGGCAGGATCTGTACCTTCTCCCCCGCCGCAGCGTAGGCAGGCAGCACGGCCAGCGAGGCCGCAGCCGCCAGCACCAGCGTCTCCACCATCAGGACGAAGGACACGGCGCGGCGCTGCCCCCGTTCCATCAGCAGGTACAGCAGGAACGCCGCCGCGATGGCCGCCATGGCGCCGCGGCTCACCGCCAGCAGAAACGCCGTGCTGTTCAGCAGCAGGCAGGAAAGGTGCAGGCAGCGCTCCTTCCGGTCCTCCGCACCGGCGGCCAGACCCAGCGACAGCAGGATGGCCGCGCCGGCGGCGCCGGCGAACACGTTGGGGTTTTCAAAAATGGTCTTGAGACGCTGCTCCTGCAGCAGGGTGTTCAGCTGCATGGACGCGCCGAACTGGGCGGTGAAGGCCTCCATCAGCTTGTAGAGAAGCTGGGTGGACACGGTGTCGATGCTGACCAGGGACACCAGCGCTCCCGCCGTTTCCAGCACCGTGGCGGCGCAGCGCCCCGTGCGGCCCGGCCGCTCCGGCTCCAGCGCCGTCAGCAGCAGAGCCAGACACGCCGCCCCCGCCACCTTCAGAAATTCGTACAGGGCGAACTTGCCGGAGGGGGCGTACAGCGTGGAGATGCCGTCCATGCAGATATAGAGTCCCAACAGCAGCGCGGGCCAGCTCATGCGGCGGCCCAGCTGCGCCGTTTTCACCACGACGCACACCACCGCCGCAGCCAGCAGCAGCAGGGTGATGCCCTTGTTGGCCCCGTGCTTCATCAGGCAGGTGATGAGAAAGTAAAAAACAGCCAGCACCGGCACCAGCCACGGGCGCCGCAGCTCCTGATGCAGTGAGGCCGCAGATATCTGGTCTTTACGACCTGTTTTCTTTGCCATAACGTTCTCCTTGTCTAAGAGATAGTCTCCGTCCAGTATATCTTTTTCGCCGTTCGCTGTCAATGTGCAGGGGAAATATTCCGCCGCTGCGGCGCATAGTCTTACGTCATAGGAGGTGAGGCGGATGCGCGGTGTGCGCCATCTTCTGGCTTTGGGCACCGCCGCCGTGTGCGGGGTGCTGCTGTATTGCCTGCGCCTGCGGTTCCCCAACCCGCTGACGGAGGCGCTGGGCCCCGCCAACGCCAGTCCCTGGGAGACGGGGAAGCTGGTGTTCTGGGCCATGCTGCCTGCGGCGGCGGTGCTGCGGCGGCTGGAGGGCAGCGGCGGCGCGGGGCTGTGCGCCGCCATCCTGCTGGGCGCGGGGCTGGGGCTGGCCCTTGCCGCCGCAGGGGCGGCCCCTGCCGCAGCGGCGCTGCTGGCGGCGGCCATGGCGCTGGGCGTCCACGCGCTGGCGCTGGGACGGCTGGGCGGCGACGCCCTGCCGTGGTACGGCGCGGTGATCCTGCTGGCGGTGGCGTATCTCCTGTTCAGCATCCTGCCGCCCACGGGACGGCTGTTCGCGGAACAGGCCGGTGTGCCCGCCGCCTCTATCCCCTTTTGACGGCAATGCGGGCAAAAAAGGTCCCCTGCACTTTCGTGCAGGGGACCTTTTTGTGGGGATGCGGTATCAGGGCATAGTGGCGCGGAGACCGTCGGTGTTGTAGGTACGGCTGAGGGTCTTGCCGTCGGCGGCCACGCCGCGGACGGTATAGGCGTAGGTGGTGCCGGACTTGCCGCTGGTGTCCTTATAGGTGGTGCCGCTGACGGAGGACGCCAGCAGCGTCCAGCCGGACGCGCCGTCCACCTTGCGGTAGACGTTGTAGGTCTTGGCGTCGGCCGCGCTCTCCCACGTCAGCTGGATGCCGCCGGTAACGCGCCTGGCGCTGGTCAGCTTTACGTAGTCCGGCGTGGTGGAGGCCGCCGTCACCTTGGCGGTGACGCCGGTGGGGGACATGGGCCCCAGCGTCTTGCCGTCGGCGGCCACGCCACGCACCTTATAGCCGTACTTCACGCCCTTCTTCACCGTGGTGTCCTTGTAGCTGCTGCCCTTGACGGAGGAGGCCACCTGCGTCCAGCTGCTGCCGGCGTCCACCGTGCGGTAGACGTTGTAGGTCACGGCGTTGGCCGCCGTGTCCCAACTCACGGTGATGCCGGCGGAGTCAGCCTTGGCCGAGCGCATCGCAGGTGCGGCAGGGGTGGGCACGGTGCCGTAGGTGATGGTCACCACGGAGCTGTATGCCGAGGCGGTACCGTTCGCCTTCAGGGCGCGGACCTTGTAGTAGTAGGTGGTGCCGTTGGCGAGGTAGGAGGTATTGGTATAGCCGGTGGCGGACTGGGTGGACATCAGGCTGTATGTGCCGTCCTTGCTGCGGGCGCGGTAGACCTCATATTTGGCGGCGTCCGTAACCTTGTCCCACTTCAGGGCGGGGCGGCCCTGACTGTCTTTGCTGCCGGTGACCAGCGGTGCGCCGAAGGGGGCCTTGTATGTCACGGAGACAGGGGTGCTGTACGGGCCGTAGCTGCCATCGGAGCCCAGAGCGCGGACCTTGTAATAGTAGGTGGTGCCGTTGGCGAGGTAGGAGGTATTGGTGTAGCTGGTGCCGGTGACGGTAGAATACTTGACGTAATCACCGTTCAGGCTGCGGGCACGGTACACCTCGTACTTGGCCGCGCCGGACACGGCGTTCCATTTCAGGGTCGGACGGCCCTGCGCATCGGTGCCGCCGGTGACGGTGGGGGCCGTCAGCTTCAGGCGGCAGGTGACGGATACCACAGCGCTGTACGGACCGGCGTTACCATTGGCGCCCAGCGCGCGGACCTTGTAGTAGTACGTGGCGCCGCTGGTGAGGTAGGAGCTGTTGGTATAGGCGGTGCCGGTGGTAGTGCTGTATTTGGTGTAGGTGCCGTCCTTGCTGCGGGCACGGTACACCTCGTACTTGGCCGCGCCGGACACGGCCTTCCATGTCAGGGTAGGACGGCCCTGCGCGTCGTTGCCGCCGGTGACGGCGGGGGCGGACAGAGTCTGCTTGTAGGTCACGGACACGATGCTGCTCCACGCACCCGCCGTGCCGTCGGATTTCAGAGCGCGGACCTTGTAGTAGTAGGTATTGCCGTTTTCGATGTAAGATGTGTTGGTGTAGCTGGTGCCGGTGACGGTAGAATACTTGATGTAGTCACCGTCCTTGCTGCGGGCGCGGTACACCTCGTACTTGGCCGCGCCGGAGACGGCGTTCCACTTCAGGGTCGGACGGCCCTGCGCGTCATTGCCGCCGGTGACGGCGGGGGCGGACAGGGTCTGCTTGTAGGTGACGGCTACGATGCTGCTCCACGCGCCCGCCGTGCCATCGGATTTCAGGGCGCGGACCTTGTAGTAGTAGGTGTTGCCGTTTTCGATGTAGCTGGTGTTGGTGTAGGACGTGCCGGTGACGGTAGAATACTTGATGTACTCACCACTGCGGCTGCGGG
>ERZ772883.473-NODE-473-length-42030-cov-5.019273_pt1 | contig 42030 bp, 26 predicted proteins | sample MGYA00580575_ERZ772883 | MGnify/ENA primary metagenome ERZ772883 (study PRJEB29015, sample SAMEA2737666) | human gut metagenome | biome: human gut; feature: human-associated habitat; material: faeces | place: China | collected 2012 ...
TCAGCGCATAGTTCCCGGCGGCGCTGCCACCCAAGGTAAAGCCGGTGAAGGTGACAGCCTTAGCCGTGCCCACATTCTTGTCCGCGTAGGCGGCGGCGCCGGTCACGATGGTCAGTTTCTCGCCGTCATAGTTGGCGGACAGAGTACCGGAATTGGTGATCTTCGCGGCAGTCGTGCCGTCGTAGACCTTGGTAGGCTCCACGGCGGTGCCGGTAATGGTGACCCCCTTGGTGAGGATCTCATAGACCACCTCTACCGAGCGGGACTGGCAGTTCTCCGTCTCGGTGAGGGTAAGGCGGACGTTGTATTTTCCCGCGTTCTTCGGGGCGGTGGTGGTATAGGCCGATTCGTCGGCGTCCATGGGCTTGAACTCCCACTTCCGGGCGCCATCGGTCCATGTATACAAGTCGATTTTGCTGACGTCTATGGGCTTTCCGTCATAGATCTTGCTGGTGTACGGCTCCAGGTTAATCACCGGTACCTGCTTCGACACCGTCAGCTTCACGGAGGTCATGGCAGGCGCATCGCCCTCCTTGAACTCCTGGCCCAGGGGGGCATAGGCCACGCGGATGTTATATTCCCCGGCGGCCAAGGTAGACAGGAAGCTGTTTTTCAGGGTGATGGTCCCGTCCCCGGACACCGTGTACAGTGCGCTATCGATGAGGGTCTCGCCGTTATACAGCGCCGACACGGTATTGCCGTTCAGCTTCACCTGGAAGGATACATCCGTCTTGTCTATCCTGGTGAAGTCCACCGCCTGGGTGATCGCCTCGGCATCGGTGTAAACCACCACACCGTCGGAGTTGACAACGGAGATGTTGCCGCTCTTATCCGTCACGCGGACGTAGACAAACACCTTTTGGCTGGCCGTGATGCTGAAGAAAGCCTCACGGTTTTCACTCAGCGTCAGCTCCGTCCAGTTGCCTGTGATGGCGTCCTGCGCGGTAAAGGCCGTTTCGGACAGGAGATACTCCACCTTCTGGATGCCGCTGCCGTCATCGACAGCCCTTACCTCCACCGTCTGGTTCTCCTTGAAGAACAGGCCGAAGGTAATCCGGTTCAGGAAGTCCTTGAAGGTATTGCCGTGAATCGTGACCTTCACATCGGGCGGGGTGATGTCCGCCACGCCCTCTACGGTGATGACAAGGTCTTCGCTGACATCGCGGACAACGAAGGAAGCGCTGTCCCTATCAGAGCTCAGTTCGTCGAGTTTATTACCGTTCACGAGCACCTTAAAATCCTCGGTCCTGGAATAGCCATTGTTGAACTCCACAATAAGGTCATAGCTGTCACCGTGTCTGACAGTGGACTCACGCGAATGGATTATATAGCCTGCGCCGGTGGGCAGGGTGACATGATAGGTCTTAAAGAGCCCGAAGTGGAAGCTGACCGTGTTGCCCGCAACGTCGGTCGCTGTGATCAAATGCGTCTCGTTGTCCGGCTCCATGGTATATTTCCCGTTTACAAGCGTGATCTCTTGACCGTCCATCCACACAGTGAAGTCGTTGGCATCGGTGACGGTAAATTTCAGCGTGCCATAGTTATTATCATCCGGTTTGATGCCGGTGATGACCGGGGCCTCGGTGTCCTTGGCCTCCACATAGCCACAGCCACAGAGCTTCTCGTGGGTGTCGGACTTCCAGACGCAGGTATGGGTATGGCGGACGACCTTGACATTACCGGCGATACCGACGCGGCCGTCGATGATGGTGCCGGTGGCAATTTCCTCATACGCCAGGCCCGCTGCCAGGCAGTCGTTGAGGGACTTGCCCTGGACGGTGATGTTGGTGAATTGGCCGCCGTAAATGTGAGCCGTCACATCCTTCTCGATGTACAAATCGGCGCAGGTGCCCTTCGACACGGTCAGGGTGCTGCCGGACTCGGTGGTGATCCTACCGTTATAGGTGCCGCCCGCAATATCCAGCGTTCCGCCGGACTTGAGCAGAATGCTGTTTTTATAGGTGCCGCTGTAGGACCTCAGGCTGCCGCCATTATTGACGGTGACCTCACCGCTGACGGTGCCGCCCTCCGCCTTGGTAAATCCGCTGATGGACAGGGCACCGGTGATCTCGCAGGTGGTAAGCGTCAGGCTGCTCTTGCCAGAAACGGTGCCGCCCAGCTTGCAGCCGCTGAAGATGCCCCCGCCCACGCAGTTGATGTCCCCGGCGAAGGCGGTCCTCTCCGCCGCCAGCTTGCCGTCCTTGGCGCAAACGACGTTTCCGGTGACCGTACCGCCGCTGACGGTAAGATCCGCGCCCTTGGCGATGTTGAGCTTTCCGCCAATGGTAAAGTTCGCCGCGTCCAGAGTAAACTTGCCGGATTTCACAGCCACTGTGCCGCTGACACTATCAAGCAGCTTCAGGGTGCAGCCGCTGTTGGCATCGGTCTGGGCCGCCGCCAGGGCCTCCGCAAAGGTCACATAGCCTTTGGTCTGGCCGTCCTTGGTGATGACCGCCGCCAGGTCGCAGAAGCACCGGGCGCACCGGTTCGTGGTCTCGTCATAACCCGGGTGATCGCACACCGAAACGGTGACGGTGAAGGTGTTGGAGTAGAGCGTATAGCCGTCAAAGGCCACCTTGATGCGGTATTCGCCGGAATCGGCGGCGGTAAATTTCTCCAGGCCGAATCCCATGGAGATGGTCTTGACCGCGTCGCACTCGTTGGAGTCGATCACCGTTCCGTCGGCCTTTTCCAGGGTGATCGTCACCTTTTTATCGGTATCCTCCCCCACATAGGAGGCCACAATGCCTGTGTGTTTCACGCTGTTGGGCGAGGTCAGGTAGAAGGTAATGTCCTGCGGCTGGCCGCCGGTGGGGATCACCACCGGGGCAGGCACCACGGAGACCTTCTCGATCCAATAACGTGTGCCCCAGCCGGGAATAACTTGGCTCTCTACATCCTTTTCCCCGGCATACGCGCCGCTGTCGGTCAGCTTAAACGCATAGCCGTCGGCCAGATATCTCAGCGGAGAGCCCTCGTTCTTGCCTTCTCTGCTGATGACCTGTTTGAACTGGCCGCCCTTGAGCGTCAGGCTGTCAGGTCCCTCGGCCATAACTCCGCCAAACGCGCTGTAGTCGCCGCTCTCTATGGTCAGATGGCCGTCGCTGCGGACATCCAGCATAGCACCGTTCCCGGACGTAACCTTAGCGCCGCCGACGCTATCGACAATGGTCAGATCACAGCCATTGCATATCTTGACATAAGAGATGCTGCCAGCACCCAAGAACCCTATGGCCAGCGTTTTGCCCGCAAGATCCAGGGTGTAGGTGCCCTTCGTAAGCTCGACATAGCCGTAGGCGGTTTCGAGCAGGCTACCCACGTCCGCGGTGTCAAGCTGGAGAGGGCGCAAAAGCTTCATGGTGCTGCCGGTGTTTGCCTCGGCATAGCGGATGGCGCTTTCAAAGGTCTGGAAATTCCTGGAAACTCCGCCCACTTCCACGGCCAGGATCAGCCGGAATCCGCAGTCTGCGCAGTAGCCGTTTTCGTCCAGGGTGGCGTGGGCGCAGGGAACCACTGTGACATTTGTAAGTTTTGTCGCTGCCTTGGCATCTGCATAGCTGATGCCCTCATAGCGGTGCTCCGGCGCCAGCAGATCTGCGCAGGTCATGCCTTCCTTCTGTACCATCACTTCCCAAAAGCTTCCGCCGTAAAGCTCCGTTGTCTTCTCGTCGGAGGACGTGACCTGCAGGTGGCTATACTCTCCGTGATAGACCTTCAGCGTGCCGCTGCACTGCATGATAGAGCTTACCTGGTCAGAACCGCCGAGGCCTTCGCCCATGATCAGCGTAGCTTCCGAACCCTGGAGAACGGGCTGCCGCAGAAACACACCGCCGGGCTTGGAGGTCATGATGGTCACTGTGCCGGTATAGCCAGCGCTGATCATTAGATCTCCGCCGCTCAGGGTGAACCCGTTCAGATCAATGGTGAAGGAGGTGGAGCTGATAGGCACTCTTTCATCGCTCCCATTTTCGGAGTACGGCAGATCACGCAGCATGGTCAGAACCACGTTCTCACGTCCCCCACCCGATTCGCTATAAAGGGCGGCGCTGAGGGCGTTGGCCAAGGTGGCGTAGTAGCCGGTAAAGCCGTCGGCCGTCACCTGTATCGCTGCGGCAACGCCGCAATACCGGCAGGCACGGGTCGTCTCGTCGATCTCGTGCTGTGTATGGACGGTGACATACACCGTCAGGGTGTTGCCCGCCTTGTCGGTCACGACCACGGTCTGCTCCTCGCCGGTGGCCCGGAGCCTGAGCTGGCCGTCGCTGTCCAGGGTCTCCTCCCAGCCGTCCACGGTGACCTTGTCGATGTTCTTGTCACTGATCTTCAGGTATGTCTGATTGCAGAAATCATAGTGCCCGCCGTCGGTCATGTTCTCGATCACCGGGAGGGTGGTGTCCAGCTCGAAGCCCTCGCTGCTGGCATAGGTCACATTGCCGGCGTAGTCGGTGAGCTTGGCATAGATGACATACTGGTTATCGCTGGTGAGCTCAAAGGGCTCGTCATATTCATTGAAGACGCATTTCTTCAGGCGCTCCTCAGTCAGAGGCTCGATGGTGAGGAAGTACTCGATCTTCACCGCGTGCTTAGACTCGTCATAGCCCGGCTGGGTGTAGCCGTCGTCGTCCGCAGTGATCTGGACGGTGACTTTCTCCTTAAAGAACAGGCCGAAGGAAATGGTGTGCAGCAGGGACTCCCACCAGGTGCGGTCCTTGACCTTGATCTCGCCTGTGGGGGCGGTGGTGTCCGGCACATAGTCGCCGTACTCGCAGCGGCAGAGGGAGCAGACAGCCTTCTGGAAATAGCTGGCCTCCCGGTCGTTTTTGCCGCTGTCATGGGGGCAGGCGTAGCCGCACTGGGCGCACTTGCCGTCCACAAAGGTGTCGTGGGTGTGGGGCTTGACCGTGCAGGCTTCGCCATAGCTGAAGCCCACGGTGAGCACCCCGTCGGTTCCCCTTCCCGACCAGAGGTCTTCATCCGTGACGTCAATATACCGGCCGTCTTCTTCAAACAGCATGCTGCCGTCGGCGAAAATAGCCTTCACCGCCGCATAATCACGTACCTGATCATCAGGAGCATTCGGGTCGCCCTCGTAGATGTAGGAGTAGGAAATTCCGTCATTCAGCGCGGCCTCCGTGATCTTCAGGACAGGCTGTGCCGCCGAGGTCTTACGCTCCACGGAGAGCTCGCCGTTGAAGGTACCGCTGAGCACCGTAAGGCTGCCGTCCAGCAGGAGGACCGCATGGGTATGGCCCCCCTGGTCGCCCCGTCCGCCGGTCAGCTTCACCTTCTCCAGCGTCACTGCACCGCCGTCAATTTTCAGGGCGTTGGCGGTGTCAAGCTCGACTTTCCCAGAGTTATCGCTGAACGTATTGGTCAGTGCGCCGTTTTTGACGGTGATATCCGCCGTGCCCTTCACGGTGAGCAGCTGGTTGGTGATCGTGCCGCTGATGGTCTTGCCGCCGAGATCCAGGGTAAACTTGCCGGACCCGGCAATGATACCGTCTTCCGCCTCGCCCAGGGTCACATCGCACAGCAGTCTCAGGGTGGAGCCACTGTCGGTCATGGCCGCCGCCCACGCGTCAGCGAAGGACTCGTAATTTTTCGCCGTGCCGTCCGCCCGGGTCAGTACGGCGGTGTAGATCTGCCGATGGCAGACATCCTGGCACTTGCCGTCTTCGCCAATGGTGGTGTGGTGGCAGGGCATGCCGCATTCCTGGCACTGAGTCTCGCCCTCAATGTTCACGATGAACCAGTGCCTGTGTTCGGCGATATAATGTGTCTTGGTCAGGCTCGTCTTGCCGCCGGCGTACTCCGGCATCTCCCACTCCCTGTCGAAGTAGGCGTAACCGTCCGCCAGCAGAGCCTCCACGAAGCCGCCGTCCTTCCGCTCGATCTTGTCGAACTGGCCGCCGGACAGCTTGGTGTTTGTTGTTTTATTAATGGTCAGTGTGCCGATCTGGACACGTTGCCAATAGGCCGTGTCCTCGATGGCCAGCGTGCTGTCGATCTCACCGCTGCCAAGGGTAACGGTGCCGATCTTACCCTGGCCCTTCAGAGTCAGGGTCCCGTCCTGCACAGCAAAGTCGATCTGGCCCACGGATCTGCCGCGCAGCTCAATGGTGCAGGAGCCGCCCGGCGTCACGGTCCCCGTGATGTCCTGCAGCAGAGTAACGGTATTGCCGTTTCCGAAATCGCTGTTCTGCAAGGACTCCACATAGCGCACAGCGCCGTCCTTGTCGGTGATCTTGCCGGCGTACAGCTTGCCGCAGTAGTTGCAGTAGCCCTTGACTTCATTCACGGCGCTGTGTCCGCATTTCACCACCTCAAGGTCTGCAAAATATGTTTTCGCGTCGAAGCTCATGCCATAGGGCACCAGTGCGCCGGCCTTACCGGAGGCTGTACCCTTGTTGTCCTGGAAGGCATAGCCTGCCTCCAGCATGTCGGTGATGGCCACCCTGCCGGTGCCATTAAAGCTGATGGAGTCAAATTCGCCGCCGGAGAGCTTCACATTTTTCAGACTCTCGGTATCGGTGGCGGGCAGGACCAGTTTTTCGAAAAAGCCGCTCTGAATGGTCACGGCAGCATCGGTGCTGGTGACTCGGACAGCCTTAATACGGCCGCAGTCCTCCCCCACCGTTACGGCACCTTCCGCCGCCTCCACGGTGATCTCATTCATATCGCCGTTTTCTACGGTGAAGACGGCGTGAGGCCCGCTCACGACGATCTTGCCGGTACCGAACATAACGTTGCTGTTCAGATCCAGCCTGATGTTGTTCGATTGCACATACAGATCCGTCTCACCCAGATCATACCTGGGTTTAAGCAGCGTAACGGTGACCTGATCGCTCCGATTGGGCTGGAGGGCATCCCACGCCTGGGTGAAGGAGGTATAGAACACCGGGCTCGCGCCCTCAGCGCTTATCTCCGCCTCCAGCTGGATGCCGCAGACCTCGCACCTTCCCATGGCGGTGTCCACCCGGTCATGCTTGCACAGGGCGCCGCAGGTGGTGCACTTGCCGTCTTTATAGGTGTGCTCGTGGTCGGCAACGACCTTGACGTTTTCCATCGTCAGCACATCAGCGCTGACCAGACTGCCGTCCTTGCTGTAAAACGCGCAGCTGTCGCCCAGCAAAGAGCCCATCGTCAGCTTTTGATATTCGCTGGAGGGCACCTGGGGATCGGTGGAGATATACTCGAACTCACCGCCGGTGAGGTCGATCTTACCGCTGGTGACCAAAAGTCTCAGTGCGGAAAAGCTGCCGCCGCTGATATTCAGCGTACCGCCGTTTACTCCCCAAGATGCGGTTTCCGAGCCGTGGCTGCCGTCGGTGATGTTCACCGTGCCGGTGCCCAGATCCAGCTTCTGCACCGAACCGCCGGAGATGTCGGCAGTGGCGTTATCGTCCCATCGCAGAGAAAGTATAAGACTTTCCACCGTGCCGCCGGTGATATGCACTGTGACGGCAAAGTCCTCCGCTCTCAGCTCCTCCACCGTGCCGCTGTTCAGTGTCAGCGCACCGCAGTACATAGTGAGCAGTCCGATGCTGCCGCTGCCGGTCACGGTCAGTGTGCCGGCCTTGTCCTTGACTATCTCGCCCTCTTCATCAAAGCTGACGGAGCCGACATCGACACAGTCAATGCTCTTCCCGTTCAGATCCAGGGTGACATTGCCCGTGATAAACGGCATGTCTGCCGGATCCTCATAGGTTCGCGCATCGATGTCCGACTGCAGCTTGATGGTGCTGCCGTCGTGCTGATTGGCGTATGCAACCGCATCCTTGTAGACATTAAAGGCGACCTCGCCGCCAGATGTAATGACGGTCGCCGCGCCTCTGTCCGCACCCAGCACCTGTATGGGCAGTATGGAAACCACCATCACCAGCACCAGAAGCACGGACAGCACTCTGTTTTTCAGTGTGTTTGTACTCATTTCTCTCTCCTTTACACGCATTTTGCTATAGCCGCGGACAGCACCCGCGGGGAAACAGGCTTTTCGTGAAAGTAGGCGCACCCCAGCCTGTAGGACTGTGCGCCAAACCCGCCGTCATTGGAAAACCACACCACCGGCACCTGGCCGCAGGTGTTTCTGGCGGCGATCACGCCCTCCATGCCCGCCGCGCCGTCCATGGTGATGACAACGCACTCCGGCGGGCTCTCACCCAGGCCCGCGATGAAGTCGTCATACTCTGAAAAGCCGGCCACGCGCACGTTGCGGTAGCTGCAGTCGGGCAGGCACGCCAACAGGTCGGCCAGCTCGCGCCTGTCCACCTCTGTGCCGTACACCGTCACCCTCATCACATACTCCCCCCTTCGCAGGCAAAATCTTACAACTACATCTTAGTAAATTCTCCCGCCCATGGCAACGGTTCCTGCACAAGCGGCAAAAAAACGACACAAGCGGTCATGATTTGCCACAAGACTTGTTTTTTGGTGAAAATATGGTATATTGGTAAAAAAGCTCCGGTCCATCCGGAGGGGGAGGTGCAGGATGAAAATCGCCATCGTTGACGACGACACGAAGATGCAGACGAGCCTGCGCGGGTATCTGGAGCAGCTGGTGTCCGGCCATGTGCAGATCGATTGCTTCGCCAGCGGCGAGGCATTTCTTCAGGCGTGGCAGCCCGGGGCCTTCGACCTGGTCATTCTGGATATCTTCATGGGCGGGCGCACGGGTATGGACGTGGCACGGGACGTGCGCGCCGGCGACCGGGAGGTGAAGCTGGTCTTCTGCACCACCAGCAACGAATTTGCCAGCGAGAGCTACGAGGTGGACGCCTGCTACTACCTGCACAAGCCCTTTGGCCCCGACCGGGTGCAGGCCATGCTGGACCGGCTGGATCTGGCCGAAATGGAGCGCCTGCGCACCGTGATCCTGCCCGACGGCGCGACCGTCACCCTGCGCAGCATCCTCTACGCGGACTACGCCGCCCACTGCGTCACCCTGCACCGGCAGGGCGGCCAGTGCACCGTCTGCCGGGCCTCCTTCGCCCAGGTGGAGGCGCTGCTGTGCGCCTATCCGTACTTTTTCAGCCCCTCCAAGGGCATTGTGGTGAATTTTTATGAGGTGGCGGCCCAAAAGGGGGACACCTTCCAGATGAGTGACGGCAGCGTGCTGCCCATCAGCCGCCGCCGGGCCCGGGAAGTGCTGGACGCCTACTCCTCCTTCCTCTTTCAGCGCCTGCGCAAGGGAGGGGATGTCTGATGCCGCCGCTGTACCACATGGCCGAGGTGGCCGTTTACTCGCTGCTGAATTTCCTGCCGTTTCTGGGGCTGGCCCTGTATCCCTTCCGGGGCAGCCTGCGCTTTTCCCGGCGGGTCACAGGGGCACTGATCGGCCTGCTGACCGTTTTGCAGCTGCTGCTGGGAACATGGGCCGCCTTTTCCGACCGGGACAAGGTGGGCATCGTCAGCGCCGTCAGCACGATCCTCTACGCGGCGTTTTACTTCCTGGCGGTGAAAAAGCATTTCGGAAAGACCCTGTTCACCCTCCTGATGCTCTCCAACATCGCCAATTTCGCTGTCATCGCCGCCAAGTGCGCCGAGGGGCAGCTCTTCCCCCAGCTGGCCCTTGAGAGCTACCGCTGGTCCTTTTCCCTGATGCTCCTGGCCGTGGAGTTGCTCCTCTCCGGCCCCATCGTTCTGTACATGAAAAAGGTGTACACCCCGGCGGTGGAAAAAGAGCCTTCGGGCTTTGAATGGAATTATCTCTGGCTGATCCCGGCCACGTTCTATGTGGTGTGGTACTATGCCTTCTACGGCAACGTCGCCCGCACGGGCCTTGAGATCGCACTGCGGCCGAAGAACACACTGTTCCTGCTTTTTGTCAACCTGGGGGCCATCATCATCTACTATGTGGTCACCCGCCTGATCGCGGACCAGGGGAAGATCCTGGCCCTGCAGGAGCGGAACCACCAGCTGACCATGCAGGCCGTGCAGTACGACAATCTGCAGGAGCGAATTACCGAGGCCCGCCGAGCCAAGCACGACGTGCGCCACCATATTCTGCTGATGCAGGAGTATCTCAGCCGCGGCGATCTGACGGCCCTGGGGGCGTATCTGGACAGCTACGGCCGGAGCCTGCCGGATGACTCCCTGGTGCGCTTCTGCGAAAATGCCGCCGCCAACACCGTACTGCTGTACTTTGCCCAGCAGGCGAAAAACAGCGGCATCGACTATGTGGTCAAGGCCGCCATCCCCCAGGATGCCGGCATTCCGGACACAGAGGTATCCGTGCTCCTGGGCAATCTGCTGGAAAACGCCCTGGACGCCTGCCGGCAGGAGGAAAGCGCCGACAAGCGGATCATTGTCCGGGCCGGGGTGGAGGGCGGCGCGCTGTGTATCACGGTGGACAACACCTACACCGGCAGCCTGAAGCTGGCCGAGGACGGCCAGCTCCTGTCCGCCAAGCACAACGGTCCCGGCCTCGGCACCCGGTCCGTGCAGAGCATTGCCCAGCAGCACGGCGGCCTGTGCCGCCTGGAGGTTCGGGAGGGAATGTTCTGCGCTTCGGTCTATTGCAGCAGGAATCTCTGACTCCGAATAGCTCAGAAACACGAAAGCTTATGCAAAAAGGCAGATCTATGCCGAACCGGGCTTTTGTGTTTACTTTTCTTCCTGGCTTGATTTTTCCCCGGCGAATGTCCCCCGCCGGAGGGCGCTCACTTTCTCATCATCCGCACAGCGGCCTGCCGGGCCAACGCCCTACGCAGGGCCACCTGGGCGCGATTCATGTCCCAGTCGCCGTCCTTGTCGGCCAGCCGCTCCCGGGCGCGTCTTTCCGCATCCTGAGCGCGGGGCAGATCGATGTCCTCCGCCCGTTCCGCCGTGCGTACCAGCAGCGTCACCTCGTTGTGTACGATGTTGGCCACGCCCAGATTCACGGCCACGTATTCTTCCGTGCCGTCCTCCTTCCGGGCCGTGACCACGCCGTCTTCCATGGCGCCCAGCATAGGTGCGTGATCTTTCAGTATACCCACACCGCCGCCGGAAAAGGGCAGCTCCACATAGCTGACCATGTCGTCATACACACTGCCGCCGGCTGTGGCAATTTCCAGATGGATCCCGTCCCTCATAGGCACCTCTTACATCTCCTTGCGCTTGGCAAGCACATCGTCAATGGTTCCGCACATCAAAAACGCCTGCTCCGGAATGTCGTCGCATTCGCCGCCCAGGATGATCTCAAAGCCCCGGATGGTCTCCTCCAACGGCACATATTTCCCGGCCAGACCCGTGAAGTTCTCCGCCACATGGAACGGCTGGGACAGGAACCGCTGGATGCGCCGGGCACGGTTCACCGTGGTCTTATCCTCCAGGCTCAGCTCATCCATACCCAGTACGGCAATGATGTCCTGCAGCTCTTTATACTTTTGCAGCACGCTCTGCACGGCACGGGCCGTGCTATAGTGCCGGTGCCCCAGCACATCCGGTTCCAGGATTCGGGAGGTGGAGGCCAGGGGATCCACTGCCGGGTAAATGCCCAGCTCGGAAATGCCGCGGTCCAGCACCGTGGTGGCATCCAAATGGGCAAAGGCCGTAGCCGGGGCCGGGTCCGTCAGGTCGTCGGCGGGCACATAGATGGCCTGCACGGAGGTAACGGAGCCGTTCCGGGTGGAGGTGATGCGCTCCTGCAGGGTGCCCATTTCCGTGGCCAGAGTGGGCTGGTAGCCCACGGCGGAGGGCATGCGTCCCAGCAGGGCCGAAACCTCGCTGCCCGCCTGGGTAAAACGGAAAATGTTGTCGATGAACAGCAGCACATCCTGTCCGCTGGTGTCGCGGAAATTCTCCGCGATGGTCAGGCCCGACAGCGGCACCCGCAGTCTCGCTCCGGGGGGCTCGTTCATCTGGCCGAACACCAGCGCCGTCTTGCTGATGACGCCGGACTCGGTCATCTCGTTCCACAGGTCGTTGCCCTCACGGGAGCGTTCGCCCACGCCCGCAAATACGGAGTAGCCGCCATGCTCATAGGCCACGTTGCGGATCAGCTCCTGAATGAGCACCGTCTTGCCCACGCCGGCGCCGCCGAACAGGCCGATCTTGCCGCCCTTGGAGTAAGGCGCCAGCAGATCCACCACCTTGATACCCGTCTCCAGGATCTCGGTGGAAGGAATGACATCCGTAAAGGAGGGGGCCGAGCGGTGAATGGGCATCCGCTCCGCTTCCACAGGGCCCTTGCCGTCGATGGGGTCGCCCACCACGTTGAACATACGCCCCAGAGTGGCCTCACCTACGGGCATCGTCACCGAGGCGCCGGTGTCCACAGCGGCGCAGCCCCGGGCAATGCCGTCGGTAGAGAACAGCGACACACAGCGCACGGTGTCAGACCCCAGCTGCTGCATGGCCTCCATGACCACCTTGCGGTCCTCCAGCTGAATTTCGATCGCATTGTAAATGTCCGGCAGATGTCCCGCAGGGAACTGCACATCCACCACAGGGCCGGTGACCCTTTTGACAATACCGTTTTTCATAGTAGTCTCCTACCATCGATTGACAAGGGCAGACACGGTTTTGACGGGCAGAAATGCGTCCATACTGCGTCAATCCCCTTGGAAATACGGCGAGTATTCTCTGCGGGTCTTTCCTTATCTGAACACATTTCTGCTCCGAAAAAACTGCTTCGCACCTGCCAGCGATGGATTTTCGAGTGATTTTTGGCTTTCGAGCCGCAGGCGGGCTGACGCCCGCCAAGGTAAGAAGAGCAAAAAGCGCCGCAAAGGTGCGCTGGCAGGCGCGTTTGCCCTTGTTAATCAATGGTATCGTAGGCGGAATTACTTTTTCGCCTTTTTCAAGGCATTGGCACCGCCGACGATCTCCGCAATCTCGGTGGTGATGGCAGCCTGGCGCACCCGGTTCAGCTGCAGGCTCAGGTCGCTGATCAGCTCGCCGGTGGCATCAGTAGCGGCGCTCATGGCGGTCATGCGGGAGGCCTGTTCACTGACCTTGGCCTCCAGCAAAACGGAGTAAACCACATTGTCTAAGTAGAGCTGCACCATATTCCCCAGCACGCTCTCGGCATCCGGCTCGAAAATATAGTCGTTGACTGATTCTTCCTTTTCCTCCGTCTCCAGCTTTGCCGGCAGCAGCTGCATCTGACTGGGCACCTGCTGCATAGCCGACTGAAAACGCTGGTAGACCAGGTGAATCTCATCCACCTCGCCGCTCAAATACAGTCTCTTCAGGTAGTCCGCCACCGGCAGTGCCTGAGCGGCACCCGGCGTATCGCTGATGTCGTCAAAGGTATGCCGCACCGGCAGGTCCGACTGGCCGATCACATCCCGGCCCCAGCTGCCGCACACCACCACAGAGCACTCCCGCGCATCGGCGCGCACCAGCTCCTGGGCGTAGCGCATAACGGCATGGTTATAGGCGCCGCACAGGCCTCGATTGCCCACAAACAGCACGTAGCAGACCTTTTTGATCTCCTTCCGTGGGATCAGAAAGGGATTCTCGTACTCGGCCACCTCGCCGTCCAAAAGCTCCTGCAGGATCTCCCGGCTTCTCTGGGCAAAATTTCGTATGCCGGACAGGCCATTCTGGGTGCGCCGCAGCTTCGCCGAGGCAACCATTTTCATCGTTTTTGTGATCTGCTGCGTGTTTTTTACGCTTCTGATCCGCGCCCGGATCTCCCGTATATTACCCACGGGCCCTGTCCCCCTTTCTCAGCTTATTCTCTCTCAAAAGGACTCCTTAAAGTCCTGCAGGACGCTCCGCAGCTTCTCCAGCATGTCCCCGGGGATCTTTCTGCCCTCGCAGATCACATCCACCAGCTCCGGCATCGTCTGCTTCACATGCTCCACCGCTTCCCGCTCGAACCGGGGCATATCCGGCAGCGCCACATCGTCGGCATAGCCTTCGTTGGCCGCAAAAATCGCAATGACCTGATCCTCCACGGAAATAGCGGCAAACTGATTCTGCTTCAGCAGCTCCGTCATGTGCTGGCCGCGGCACAGCGTAGACTGGGTGGATGCATCCAGATCGGAGCCGAACTGGGCAAAGGATGCCAGCTCCCGGTACTGTGCCAGGTCCGTGCGCAGGCGGCCTGCCACCTGCTTCATAGCCGGTACCTGAGCCGCACCGCCCACACGGGACACGGACAGGCCCACGTTGATAGCCGGCCGCGTGCCGGAGTGGAACAGGCCCGTCTCCAGAAAGATCTGCCCATCGGTAATGGAGATAACATTGGTGGGAATGTAGGCGGAAATGTCGCCCGCCTGGGTCTCGATGATAGGCAGAGCCGTCATGCTGCCGCCGCCGGAAGCCTCATCCAGCCGTGCCGCCCGCTCCAGCAGACGGGAGTGCAGATAAAACACATCGCCGGGATAGGCCTCGCGTCCGGGAGGACGCTGCAGCAACAGGGATATTTCGCGGTAAGCCGCCGCCTGCTTGCTCAGATCGTCATAGACAATGAGCACGTCCCTGCCCTTATACATGAAGTATTCGCCGATGGCCGCGCCGGCATAGGGCGCGATGTACAGCATTGGCGCAGGCTCAGAAGCGGAAGCGCACACCACGGTGGTATAGTCCATAGCGCCCAGTTCCGTCAGCTTGCGCACCACGTTTGCAACCGTAGACTCCTTCTGTCCGATGGCCACATAGATGCACAATACATCCTTGCCCTTCTGGTTCACAATGGCATCCAGGGCGATGGCGGTCTTGCCGGTCTGGCGGTCGCCGATAATCAGCTCACGCTGGCCCCGGCCAATAGGCACCAGGGCGTCAATGGCCTTGATACCCGTCTGCAGAGGCACGGTAACACCCTGCCGGTGCAGCACACTGGGTGCCGGACTCTCCACGGCCCGGAAGCCGTCGTTCTGAATGGGCCCCTTTCCGTCCACCGGGCGGCCCAGAGCGTCCACCACGCGGCCGCACATGCCCTCGCCCACGGGCACCTCGATGATATGGCCCGTCCGGCGCACAATGTCACCCTCCCGAACGGAGGAAAACTCACCCAGCAGCACAACGCCCACGTTGTCCTGCTCCAGATCCATAACCATGCCCCGGAGATCGCCTGCAAATTCCAGCATTTCTCCGGCCATCACATCCGCCAGACCCGACACACGGCAAATACCATCGGACACGCTGATGACCTCGCCGGTCTGGTAAATATCGATAGACGGATCCACCTGGCGCAGAGTCTCGCGCACACCGTCCAGCACAGATTCCTCCTGTGCTGCCGCACCGCCCCGGGCGCGGAGGGCCAGCCGCTGCAGTTGATTCGCCGCCGCCCCATCATATACCGTGTCGCCTACGCGCATGCGCACACCGGCGATCAGCTCCTTGTCCGTCTCACTGCGCAGGTCAATGCGCCCGCTCCATTCGACATCCGGCGCGTCCTCCACGCCCTCCATAGCGGAGGCAATGCGTCCGCCCAGAACCTCTCGCAGCTTCGCCAGCTGATCGTCCGTCAACGGCTGCGCACCGGCCACGCATACCTGCAATTTTTCCCCCGCCAGCAGCTTCAGCATATCACTGGGCTGCAGGGTAAATTCTTCCCCGGTCTTCTCAATAAACCGGTCTGCCAGCGCCTCCCGCTGGGGTGCGAATTCACTTTGCTGCAGGAGCTTGCCCGCTTCCTCCGCCGCTTGGCGGATCACCTGAGCGCTGACCTCTTCGTGCATAATAGCCCGCAGCTGCCGCTCCCTCCGTACCGCAGCCTGGCGCACCGCGTTGGTCTCCTCCTGCCCTTGGGCAGCGGCAGCTACACGGTTTTCCTCTACTTGCTTACGCGTCTTCAGCAGCAGCTCTTTCTCCTGCCGCTGTGCCTGCTCTTTTTCCTGCTGCGCCTGATCCGCCAGGCCCTGAGCATCCTGCTCCGCCTGCCGCGCGCGCTCCAGCTCCGCGGCGATCTTCTCCTTGCGCTGCCTGAATGTCCGCGCGATCATTTTTCGCATAATGAAGAGCAGCGCGCCGAACAGGATCAAGAAATTAGCAACCGCAAATAAGATATCCTTCAAGTGCATATCCGCTTCACCGCTCCTCTCCGGAAAGCCGGTCATTGACAAGCCGCTGCGCCAGCGCTGCGGCCAGCTGCGGCATCTGCTCCCGAGCCTGGGCCTGTACCTGCTCTCTTTCCTGCTCTATACGGGATCGTGCTTCCTGCAGTGCCTGGTCTGCCTCTTTCTGCGCAGATGACAGTATCCAGGACCGTTCCTTTTCATCGGCAGCTTTTCCCTCTGCAAGCAGCTGTTTTGCCTCCTGGCTGCGGTCTTTCCAGCTCTCACGCAGCGCAGCATCGCTCTCGTCCTTCAATCGCTGAGCCTCAGTTCCTTTTCCGAGGCCCGCATCAATGGCCGCCTGGCGCTGCTCCATAAACCGCACCAAGGGGTCGAACAAAAACTTCTTCAACACAAACAGCAACGCAAAAAAGCAAACGATGGTCCAAATTACCTCTGACACATTAATGCTCAAAGCGTATGCCTCCTTACTCTTTCTTTCGGGGGAGTGGTCAAATCTTACCGATCAGCATAAAGGCAATGAGCAGGCCATAAATGGTCAGGGCCTCCATCAGAGCCAGCGCGATAATCATGCTGGATCGAATGCTGCCGGCTGCCTCAGGCTGGCGCGCCATGGCCTCCATGGCCTTGGATGCGGCAATACCCTGGCCGATGCCAGGCCCCAGGGTACTCAGCGCCACAGCGATGGCGGCAGCCAATGCAATAATTGCGGATGAAGTCATGATTGGTTCCTCCTAAAGTGATCTGTATTTTTATTTGTCTTGCACATGAATAAAAGTTTTTCCGGACGGGCCATCCCCATCCGTAGGGGCGACCCTCGCGGTCGCCCACCGCAGGCACTCCTTGTACCTCCACAGGGCTGGGTGTCCTCGCCCCGCCGCCGATAGCAAAAGCACTCGCAGCAGCGCTCTCACTCCTCTTCGCCCACTGCCTCCTCAATGTAAACAGACAGCAGCATGGTGAATACCACCGCCTGGATCAGGCAGAACAGCAGGCTCAGCACCTGCATCACCAGCGGCAGCAGCAGTGGGAAGATGCCGGAGAGCTGCTCTGTGACCATTTCCTCTCCGTACATATTGCCGTACAGTCGCAGGGCCAGAGAGAAGGGCCGCACCACCTGCTCAATGAGATTCAGCGGCAGCATCAGGATAAAGGGGGAAATAAAGGTCTTCAGATACCCCAAAACGCCCCGGCGCTTCACGCCCACGATGTGGGTGGTGAAAAAGGCGATGATCGCCAGACCCGCCGTGGTGGAAAGATTCGCCGTGGGCACGGCAAACCCGTGCCCCGCTCCGGGCAGCAGCCCGGAATAGTTGCTGACCACGATGAAGATGAAAAAAGTGGCCATCAGCGGGAAATACCGGCGGGCGTTGTCTCGGCCCATGGTGCCGGTGAAGTAATCCTGCAGCTTGGTCACTGCCATTTCCGCCGCGCTCTGGATGGGGCCCGGCACCATTTTCAGCCGCCGGGTGGCAAGCCAGGACACAAGCCCCAGCACAGCGATGATGACCCACATGGTGACGACCGTCTTCGTCACCTCCAGAGGGCCGATGAAAAATAATACGTTATTCGTTGCTTCCATAGTTCTTTCTCTCACCTCAATTCCTACCGTCTGCCGACTCGGGATTTTGCGTGGGATCTTGCCATTGCTCTCTGCTCAATCTCAGGTTCAGCAGAATGCCCACCAGCGACAGGCCCAGGGCCGTGCCGATGATGGTGCCGTAAAACGGCAGGGGGAGCAGATTTCTGGTGAAATACACCACCGCCAGAGCTGCGATGTTCATAAGCATACGCAGCATGCTGGCCGCCATTACGGCGTTGGTGCTGTTTTTGCGCAGGCTGCGGCGGGTGATTCGCATGTTCCCCCAGGCCACCAGAGCCCCGAAGACAAGCCCCATCCCGCCGGACAGCAGGTACATTTCCACAGGCATTCCGCCCCTCCCGTCCGCTCTCACCCCCCAGCCAAAAAGACCGCCGGGCACTGAGCATAAGATGACAAATTTAGTATAGCATAATATTCCTGTCTTTTCAAATTCTTTTTTACATTTTTTTAACGTAGGTATTAAAATTTTTAATACCCGCCTTTGCAAAAGGAGTGGGCACATTCCGCGGCGCTGTGCCGTGGGATGTGCCCACTCCGTTCTCATTGTTTCAGGCTGCTCCCGAAGCCGGGATCACCTCATGCGCTCACTTCGCCGTCACGCGCATCACGGCGCTGAAAGCGGAATCCGCATTAGATCTCACCTTGCTGACCGCCTTGACCTTGTAATAGTAGGTCTTACCGGACTTGGCAGAGGTGTTGGAATAGGACGTACCCTTGACAGAGTACATCAGCTTGTACTCGCCATCCTTGGAGGTGGCGCGGTAGATCTCATACCTGGCAGCGCCGGGCACGGCGGTCCACTGCAGACGCGGCTGGCCCTTGCTGTTGAAGGAAGCGGTCACTGCGGGCTTCGCACAGTGGCTCACGGCGGAGATCACGGCACTGGCCTCCGAATTGGCAGCGGCACGGACCTTGCTGACGGCCACCACCTTGTAGAAGTAGGTGTACCCGGTACTGGCGGTGTTGTCCGTGTAGCTCAGCTTATCGGTGGTGCCCAGAAGCTTATAGCTGCCGTTTCTGGTACCGGCACGATAGACCTCGTACTTCTTGGCGCCGGACACGGCCGTCCAGGAGATCACGGGCTTGCCGGTGGTGCTGTTGAAGCTGGACTTCGCCACAGTCTGTGCGCAGCGGCTGACGGCGGAGATCACAGTGCTGGCCTCCGAGTTGGCAGAGGTCCGAACCTTGCTGACGGCCACTACCTTGTAGAAGTAGATGTACCCGGTGCTGGCGGTGTTGTCCGTGTAGCTCAGCTTATCGGTGGTACCCAGAAGCTTATAGCTGCCGTTTCTGGTACCGGCACGGTAGACCTCGTACTGCTTGGCGCCGTCTACGGCTGTCCAGGAGATCACGGGCTTACCGGTGGTGCTGTTGGTACCGGACTTAACCTCCGTCTGTGCGCAGCGGCTGACGGCAGACACCACGGCGCTGAAGCCGGAGTTAGCCGACTCATTGGCGTCCAGGGCTTTCACCTTATAAAAATAGGTGTAGCCGGTGGTGGCGGCAGCGTCCGCATAGGACGTACCGTCGGTGGTAGCGATCAGCTTATAGGTGCCGTTTCTGGTACCGGCACGGTAGACCTCGTAGCGCTCAGCGCCGGCAACGGCCTTCCAGGAAATGACGGGATCACCGGTCACGGCATCGCTGCGGGAGTCGATCTGGGGCACCTCACAGCCGGGAATGAGACCCACAGCGGGGCTGAAGGCGCTGAGGCTGCCGTCCTTATTGATGGCTCTCACGGCATAGAAGTACTCCGTGCCGCGCTCCACGTTGATATCCGCAAAGCTGTAGGCGGAAACCTGCGCGATCTTGCTGAAATCACCGTCAGCGGAAGCGGCGCGGTAAATCTCGTACTCCGCCGCGTTATACAGGGGCTCCCACTTCAGAACAGGATATCCAGTTTCCGGAGCCACAGAGCCGGTGACGACGGGGCAGACGGTGATGCTGGAGGTCTTGTAAGTGGAGGTGTGCATCTGGTTATCGGTACCCAGCTTGCGGGTGCCAATGCGCAGGCGATAGCCCATGGTCTCCGCCAGAGGCAGAGTGATGGAGGTCTGGTCGGTGACGCCCAGCTCATCATAGCTCCGGCCATCCATCGTGCGGTAGATCACATACTCCGGCTGGCAGAGAGCCGCCGTCCAGGTGAGCACCACCTGATCGCCCTTCACCTCCGCCTTGACATCGGTGGGCAGGTCGGGCCGGATCTCATAGTTTACATCAATGTAGCCTGCGCAGTTGCCATGGTAGTCATTAATGTCCACATAGTAGGCAAACTTGTAGGCATTGAGGCGGACGGTAGCCGTACCGACCTCCACATTGTTGCTGTAGGTAGAGTAGTAATCATAGTAGGCATAGGGATCATACACGCTGCCGTCCACGGACTTCTTGATCAGCTGCGTGCCGTCCGGCGCATAGGCCGTGGTGGACGGGGTGTGCTTCCGACCGTTGTAGGTGTAGGCCGTGGTGCTCAGCTTGACGGTCACATCCTGCATATTGACCCGGACATGGCCGCAGGTGGCGCAGACGGACTGGCCCGCCTCGTTGAGCTTATAGTCATGGCCGCCGGGACGGGGGTTATTCACCCGCTTGGTGGCGCCGGAGGCGGAAGTATAGTCCACATAGCCGCGGAAGATGCAGGTGGAAGCGGTTTCCGTCTCGGTCACCGTTTCACGGATGCAGGTGTCGGGATGGTAGTAGCGGACCTCCGTACCGATGGACACCCAGCCGCTCTGCAGCGTGCCGCTGAGCATGTAGTACTCGTTGCCGTCGGCATCCAGGATGTCGCCGGTGAAGGTCTCGTTGGCCCGGTGGCAAACGGTGCACACAGCCTGCTTGGCCGCAGTATCCAGCTGGTAGGTGTGGCCGTTCTTAAAGCAGTCGGACTCCAGCGTGTAGGTGTCAACGGGTTCATCCTTGCCCACGTCGTAGACGTTGATGGTCAGCTTGTCGGCGTCGGCATGAGCGGTGAGATAGATGGCATTGAAGTCCAGCGTAGCCACGGCAAAGACCTTGTCATAGTCAAATATATCTCTGGTGGTGATGCTGTAGGACTTTTCGCCGCTGCTGCCGCAGATGTAGTACAGGATGCCGTTGTCGTCATCCCGCTCGCCGCCGCGCAGAGGATTGGTGCGGGCCAGGGAGTGATCGTGGCCGGAGAACACCACATCGATGCCGGCCTCCTCCGCAGCGGAGGGCACCAGGGCATTGATCTCAGCGTTACCGCCGGAATTGTTGGTGTAATAGGCGGGCTGGTGCATGGTCAGGATCTTCCAGTCAGCGGTGCTGGCCTGGGCATCCTTCTTCAGCCAATCCAGCGCGGTGCGCAGCTGCGCAGCGTTGCCGGTGTAGTTGATGACGGCCAGATACACGTTGCCGTAGGTGCGGGAGTAGCAGCTGCCGCCGTTGCTGGCATCCAGGCCGAACATGGCCTTGGACTCCAGCGCCTCGCCCTGCAGCTCGTGGTTGCCCAGGACCTGCACCATGTTGGTGCTGCCCATGGTGCCGCCGTTGAAGAGGCCCGTGTACTCGTCCCAGTCCTTATAGGCGTGGGGGTTATCCACCGCGTCGCCGGTCTGGATACCGAAGTTCCAGTGGCCGCCCTTGAGGGTATCGCGGATGGTAGTGATATTGGTCAGGTCATCGGCCTGGATATCGCCCAGAACGAAGAAGTCGGCATGGTCCGTCTCCCCATCGGAGGTGGAGAAGGTCGCCACATCCGTCCACAGCTCACCGCAGCCCACCTGATAGTCATAGGTGGTACCGGCGGACAGGCCGGTGAGGGTGATGTTGTTGAAGTTCGCGGTGATGTAGCCGCCCTCGGTGAAGGTCATCTGGGTGGTATTGGCTGCGACGGTCACCCAATTGTCGCTGCCGGAGACGGCATAGCGGATGCTCTGACGCCCCTCCACAGCGGGGTTGCTGATCCAGCTGATGTTCTTCTCCGTGGCCTCATTCCGGGGGGCGTTGAAGCGGACGTTATAAGGCAAGGTCTTCTCGGCTACATCATATACGCCCACATTGTACTGGAAGGACAGCAAACCGGCCTCATCCTTAGCGTATACCAAATATTTGCCGGCAGCCTTGCCGAAAGCATCCGTGGTCAGCTGGCCCTTTTCGTCGGTGGTACCCACCAGCGAGTTGTCTGCGGCCATATAGATACCCACGCCCACAGCAGGCTCGTCCTTGGAATTCACCACGGTCAGAGTGCCCGTGCCGGACTCACTGACAATGATGGGCGCTGCGGAAATGGTATACTCCGCGCCCACAGGGATGCGCACCTCCGGCTGATGATAAGTTGCGTAAGCGCCGGAGGCGGTGAGGAAGCTGCCGCCCTTGACGGTGAAGCTAAGAGCGGAGCTCTCGTTCAGCGTGGTGGGGATCTGCACCCGGACGGTAGCCATGAGGCAGCCGTTATCGCCGGAAGCAGGCTGTGCGCCGTCCTTCAGGGCGGTCTTCACCGTCAGCTTTTTGCTGAGCTTGCTGAAGGAATAGGAACCCTCGTAGCCGTCGGCAAAGATCACCTCATAATCGGGGAAGAGGTTATCCAGCTTCAGGACGGTGGTGTTCTCCGTCACGGTAGCATCGGAGGCCAGGATCTGCAGATCCACGGTCTTACCGATGATGGCCGTCTGCTCCAGCGGCTTCACCTGCACGGTGGCAGCCGGGGCAGCCTTCTTCACGGTGAAGGTACGGGTCTCGGTGGTCTCGTTGCCGAAGCCGTCGCGCAGGGACACGGTGACGGTGTGCTGGCCGTTCTCCAGCTCCAGGTCATACAGATGGCTCATGGTGCCGTCTGGCTCCACGGCATACTGATACCGGTCATTGTTCACCACGTTCACATCGTCGACGTACATGCGGATAGTATCCTTGTCGATGCCGGTAGTGTACTTGTTCTCCACATCGTGGAAGATGGCGTCGATCTTCAGCTTGGCATCCTCGATGACGGCATCATTCTTCAGCTCCGTACCGTTGACGGTGATGGAGTCCACCACGGGAGCGTCCGTGTCGTCCACATTGGCACCATACACGAACTGGAAGTTATCGAAATAGAGGGCGTTGGCTGTCTTGGTGCCCATTTTCGTGCCAGCCACGTACATCAGCCGGAAGGTCATGCCGGGCTGGATGCTGTAAGGCGGGCTAAGCTTGGTCAGGTCGGCCTCCACATACTTCCAGCCCTCCCAATAGATGCCGGGCTGTACGCCGTTCCATACGCCGTCCTTGACACAAGCCTTGGGTTCCAGAGTGAAGTCATAGGGCATAAGGGTACCGGAGGCATCCTTGACTTGGCCGCGCAGCCAGAAGCCGGCCTGGTCGCTGACGGAAGGATCATAGGTGATACCCACACCCTCGGGGGCATAGACCCAGACGCCGATACTGGTAGGTGTACCGGGGATATTCTCCGGCACTTTGACGCCGATGCAGGCACCCTCGGTTATGTCGCCGCAGTCTCTGAAGTCATAGTTCAGCTTCAGGGCCTTGGAGCCGAAGCGGACGGGCTCGTCATCGTCGATGCTGACGATCTCGATGGACTGCTTGCCGCCGCGGCCATAGTTGTTGGTGGTCAGGATGCCGCTGTCGCCCACATAATAATCCGAAGCGGGGGTCACGGTGCCGGTCTCGGCATCCACATGGTCCTCAAAGTCCCACACGACGGTGGGCAGCATGCCCACGATGGCGTGAATGGAGCCCTTGACAGACTCGTCCCACTTGGAGACAGCCGTCACATTGCCGTTGAGGGTCTTGCCGTCGGAGGAGGTGAAGCTGTTGCCGTCAAAGGTGCCCATATCCTCCGCCGCGGCGGGCTCACCGGATGCTGTTTTGACATCGGTGATGCTCCAGAGGATGTCGCCGGACTTGATATGGATGTCGCGGCCCTGGCTGCGGACCACCAGACCGAAGTCCGTGGTCTCCTCAAAGCCCAGGCTGATCTCCTCGTTGGCGAAATAGATCTGGTCGGGGGTGGCCACCTCGATGGTGGTGGTGCCGACAACCTTGCCGTCCAGCAGCATATCCACGCCCAGGGTGCCGCAGGCCTCGTTGGTGGTCAGCAGGCCGGTGACAGCATCCATGGTGCCCATGTTCTCGCAGCCCTCAGACAGGGCATAGCTGACGCCCTTCGGCAGAGCCACAGGCTTGCCGGCGGTATCAACGCCCACAGCGGAGAACTGCACCTGGGTGCCGGGGGTATAGAGCTCGTTATTGGGGCTGAGCACAGCGTGGTCGAAGACGCCCGTGGCCTGGGCGGTGGAGACCACCAGCAGGCTGGAGCTGACCTCGCGCTCGGCGCCGTCAGTGGGGGTATTGCGCACCTCCAGCTTGTCCGTGCCCTCGGGCCGGGAGCAGAAGGTGGAGGAGCCGCCGCCGTCCAGCGCCAAAGCGGCCACACAGCCGCCCCGCTGCATCATCTGGGCCAGCTCATAATATGTACGGCCATAGGAAATGGGTGCCCGGCGGCCATAGGTGACGAAAGTCATGATGGTACCGTCGGCCTTGACGCCCACAGCCGTGCGGCTGTAGCGGATGTCGCCATACTCGCTGGAGCTGACAACGATCTTGCCGTCCTGCACCAGGATGGCATCGCCGCCCACGGCGGTCTGCAGGTCGCTCAGGTCGGGCGTGTTGCGCACAACGGCCTTGCCGTCCTTGGTGATGCCGAAGTAGGCCCGGCCATTGGCGGCGTTATATTCTGTTCCGTTCATGACCAGGGCGCCCATGGGCTGGCCGGTGGCCATGTTGAAGAAGTCGGCGTTGATGCCCGCGATAACGGTCTCGCCGGGATGGTTTTCCTCATAAGCCTTGGCCTGCACCGTGGTGGGGGTCAGGCTCCATTTGCTGGCGTCGTCATGGCCATAGCCGCTGACGACCTTCAGCGTATCCCGGGGCTCGATCTCCGCGATGTAATCGATCTGCTGGCGGTCGCCGGTGGGGACGTTGCAGATGATCTCGCGGGAGGTCACGCCGTCGGAGATATGGGTGACGGTGTCCTTGACCAGGACTTCCCCGTCAGGTACACCGGCCCAGCCGGTCTTTTTGCCTGTCTCTGCAAAGGCCAGATCTACCGGCAGCAGCGACAGGATCATCATCACCGACAGGAGGACCGACAGGAGCCTGGACCGGACAGGTATTTTCGTTGTTCCTTTCATTTCTTCATTCCTTTCTCGTTCATCTTTTTTCATGTGTACAGGAAAATCATCAGCCCCCTTTTGCCTTGTCTGTTTTGTTCAATACGATAATAGTGTATACCGTCAGGCGCAAATTGTCAAGACATTTATGCCGTATAGAACGCATTTTGTGACATTTTTACCGCCGAAATGCGGCATACACCCGGCAGGCACCGGCTATTTCTCGTTACCCAGGATCAGCGCCGTGATCCGCTCCGTGGCGTGGCCCAGGGGATCCGGCAGGTACTGCTGCCGGTAGCGGCGCAGCGCCTCCATGGGGTAGCCGCCGCCGTCAATGAGCCGGTACACATCCTCCGCCGCCGTGAAGGTGCACGCGGGCATGACCTGGTGCAGATCGATGTTCACACCGTTTTCCCGCAGATAGCGCTCCTCGTCCGGCAGATAGTAAACGGTGGGCTTGCGCAGCGCCGCCGCCTCCAGAGCCAGGGAGGAATAATCGGTGATGAAATAGTCGCACGCGCACAGCAGGTCGAAAATATCCTCCTCCGGATAGTCGCTGCGGCCCGGCCCGCCGGCAAATACCTGATTGGGGTGGTAGCGGCAGACCAGGGCATATCGGTCCGCCGGGAACTGGGTGAAAAAGTTCTCCGGCAGCTCCAGAGGGTAGGTGCGGTAGGTGGGGGCATAGAGCACGATGATCCGCCCCTGCAGCTCCGGGTGACGGGCCAGCAGCGCCGGGTCTGCCCCGGCGGTCTCGCTCAGCCGGTCCAGCCGCGGCAGGCCCCAGTTGCGCAGGCGGCTTTTATCCACGTCGAAGGCGGCACAGTAATACTCGTCCCAGGCCCGTCCACCGGCAATGATGACGTCATAGTTCCGGTGCATGCACATGGCCCGGGCGGTACTGCTCTTTCGCCCGGAGGGCCTGTCCAGGGTCTGGTAGCCGGACTGCTTGATCTTGCCCACAGAGTGCCAGATCTGGATCACCCGCAGGCTCTTTTTATCGCGCAGCAGGCAGATCACGGGCCAGTAGCCGTCCAGCACGCACACCTCCGCCCGGGCGGCCAGAAACAGGCTCTTCAGGCACATGCGCAAAAAGCGGAACAGACCGTCCCGCCGGTCTCTATAGCGGCAGCAGACGGTGCGGATCTCCATGGTGGGGTCTGCGGCGGCCAGGCTCTCCTGTAAGAGGGCGAAGTCCTCGGTCAGGCGGTCAGACTGGCGGCTGAAGAAGCAGACCCGGTGGCGCACGCCCAGCCGCCGCGTCAGGCAGAACAGGCCGCTGATGCAGCCCCGGAAAAAACGCAGGATCGATTCCATAAGCATTCCCTTTCTCTTTCTCGCGGAATCCCCGGGACAGAGCCGATCCTCCATCAGGCCGTCGGCCCCTGCCGCCCGGGTCAAAGCAGCTCTATTTTACACGCTTTGCCGGAAAAAGGCAATATTTCTCCGAATCTCTTATTTTTCCCGGCAGAAAGCGGATTGAAGTTACCGTGCCATGAGTTTTCCCTTCGACATATGTTTTGTTTTCATTCTGCGCACGGACAAATTTTACCAACAAAAAACACACATATTCTCCGTCTATCCGCTCAAACTATGCTTGCGATACCCAAACAGGCGAAAGCCGAGTACCCAAAGAAAGGAGATCGTGACTATGTCCAGCAAGAATACCAACAAGCTGAACGTGCCCCAGGCCCGTGCCGCTATGGATAAGTTCAAGATGGAAGCCGCCAACGAGGTTGGCGTGAACCTGAAGGACGGCTACAACGGCGACCTGAGCTCTCGTGAGGCCGGCAGCGTGGGTGGCCAGATGGTCAAGAAGATGATCGAGTCCTACGAGAAGAATATGTAATCTCGCAGGAACACACAAGAGCGCTTTGGAGCTTAGGCTCCAAAGCGCTCTTCAGCGTATTCCGAAAAGTTTTTCGCCCGCCGCCGTTACAGCAGCACCATGTCCGCATAATAGCCGGGCTTTATGCGGACATCGTGATCCTGGAACTCCGCATAGGCGCTCTCCAGGGTGTAGGCATCCACAGCCGTCTCCACGTCCACGCACTCGCCGGGATAGAATCCGTCAGCGGGCAGTCGGTGCCGTAGGACAGGTGCACGCCCTTGCGCAGAAGGGTGCCAAAGGCGTAGGGGTGGAGGCCAGCTCCTTGCCGCACAGCTTTTCCACGATGTTCATGTCATAATCCAGGAAAATAGGCTGTCCAAATACCAGCACATCGTCCCTGGCAATGCGGTCGAGAAGCCCGCTGCCCGTGATTTGGCAATGAACGACGGCGTGGCGGAGCTTATTCTTTCCATCCACGAAGGCCCGCTCATAGCAGCCCACAGTGCGGCGCACCGCCTCGTCGCCGATGCAGTGGGTGATGACCTGGAGGTTGTGCTCCTTGGCCAGCTGGCAGCAGCGGTCCATGTCCTCGGTGCTGATCCACCCCAGCCCGCGGTTATCCGCATCGTCCACATAGCCCCGGGACATAAGGCCCGTGCGGGCGCCCAGGTAGAATATACCGGAGCCGATCATAATGCCGCCGATCATACTCACGCCGCCAAAGGCACCAATTTCACGTTTTAGTTCTGTTTTTCTGTTGCCAGATCGCTGATAGCTGCTTTCTTCATGGGGTGCGCCTCTTTTTCCAGCTATACAATAAGCTTGTATGCGAATTTATTGTAAAGACTTCCCGTTCACGGAGGTATTTATAAACGGGTATCACGGAATTTTTTATATAAACGCTTTGCCAAACCCACTGCGCACCGCCCCAGGCCCCATTTTATGGGAAATTCCATCAAAAACCGCGGTTTCTGCCGACTCCGGTCCATCATCTGTCCCTCACTCCCTCTCCGGCTGGGGGTTGGGTATGTTTACGGCGATGCCGTTGATCTCCACGCCCTCGTCGGCGGGGATAAGGATGTACTTCCGCCCGCCGATGACCCGGGCTTCGATGCTGTGGCTGTAGTCCGGGGAGACGGTGATCTTCACCTCCGGGGTAGAGATCTGGAACTTGCCGCTGTCTATGAGGTTCTTGGGATTCAGGGCCGCGTCCTCCCCGTACTGCCTGCGACACTCGTCGCTGAAGGCCTCCGCCTTCTCCTCCGGCACGCCGCTGCCCTGCAGAATGTCCCCCATCTCCCGGGCGGACAGGGTCAGCATCTGGGGATCCCTGCTCTCCTTATGCTCGGCGATGCGCTGGCGCAGCTGCTCATGGACGGACTGCACCACGTCATAGCTGCAATCTTTCTGCAGCGTCTCCCCCAGGGCGGCGGAGAACACATCCTTCTGCTCCCCGGCGGACATGGGCGGCTCCACCCGGAACACCGCGTCAATGACCTCCTGGTGGATCTCCTCTGTGTTTTTGCTGTAGTAGAGGGCGTTATAGATATTGGCCGCCCGGTCGTCGAAGGCGGGGAACAGGAATCCCAGCTCCGGAGCGGCGGCGATATGGCCGGTGGAGGCGCTGTGAAAGCCGCTGTCCTCACTGCTGTATTTCAGCTCCAGGGTAGGGGCCTTGACCGGGCAGATGCTGCACACGAAGTATTTGTATACCGTGTCCGAGGCGTCGGAAAGGTCCGCGTCGTCCCGCCCCCGGTAGGGGACATCGTAGCTGTCGGCGGCCAGGAGGATGAGGTAGTTGGTCTCCTCCATGGCCATGGCGTCGATGATGCGGCGGCACAGCTCCCGGCGGGAGGACTCATCCTGTAGGCCCGTCTGGCGGACGGTCTGCAGCAGGCGGTGCTCGTCACTGCCGGCCACCTGGGCGGTGGAGAATTCGATGTCCAGCAGATTCCGGCCCAATGTTCCGGACAGGGCCTTTTTCAGCAGGCCCAGGTACATCTCCTGCTCCTCCTGGGACATAAGCCCCAGGGACTCGTCAATATCGGCGATGATCTCCCTGCTGCTGTTGACGTAGCAGCCGTAGATGCGGCTGATGGCGCACTTATCCGACTTGAAGCGCCGGCGAATTTCACTGAGTTCTCTCTGGTTCATAGCTAAGCCTCCTGCGTTGCGGTCTGTTTCCCTGATTGTACCACATGGCCGCGGCCCCGGCAAGGGCGCAGACCCCCTCCCCGCCTTCGACACCATGGCACAAACGCCCCCCTGCATCCGCCCGATTTTTGTGCAGATGTGAGAAAAGCAAAGGCCCACTTGACGCAGGCAAAAATATGGCATACAATTTATATACTTTTATAGGAGGTGGCTGCTATGGCGCTGCGCGGTAGACAGGAGCATGTTTCCGTGGTTAAGTGCGCCCTCCGCCCCTCCGCCCGCGCTTTCTCCGGCTTTCTGTGCAGTGCATTTTTTGGTGTGCTGCACTTTTTTTGCTTTTTTAGCTTTACCGGCAAAAGCATGCCTCAGGAAGCCCGTGTTTGATGGTGCGGCAGTCCCGCCGCGGCAATGTTTCAAACGGTCCTTCCTTGAGGAGGGGCCGATTTTTTATTCTGGAAAGGTGATAGTACTATGAGCGAACTGGATCAGATCAGGGCGAATATCAACAGCATTGATGAGCAGATGGCCCAGCTGTTTCAAAAACGCATGGAGCTCAGCGCCCAGGTGGCCGCGTATAAAAAGAGCCGGGGCCTGTCCATCCGGGACGCAGCCCGGGAGCGGGAGCTCATCGAGCGCAACAGCCGGAATCTGGCCGATCCGGACATTGGCCCCTACTACGTGCAGTTCCTGCGCAGCGTCATCGACCTGTCCTGCGCCTATCAGAGCCGCCTGCTGGAGGGCATGAAGGTGGCCTACAGCGGTGTGGAGGGAGCCTATGCCTACATCGCCGCCCGGCGCATGTTTCCCAAGGCCACGCTGGTGGCCTACCCCGACTTCGTGGCCGCCTACCGGGCCGTGGAGCAGGGGGAAGCGGACAGCGTCGTGCTGCCGCTGGAGAACAGCTATGCCGGCGAGGTGGGCACGGTGATGGACCTGCTCTTCTCCGGAGAGCTCTTCATCAACCAGGTGATGGATCTGGAGATCAAGCACGATCTGCTGGGCGTGGAGGGGGCCTCCGCCGCCACGGTGAAGACCGTCCTCAGCCACCCCCAGGCCCTGCACCAGTGCGACGATTACATCCGCCGCCGGGGCTATCAGTCCGAGACCTGTTCCAATACGGCTCTGGCCGCCAGCCGGGTGCGTCAGGCCAACGACCCTGCCCTGGGAGCCATCGCCTCGGAGGAGGCCGCGGGCATCTTCGGTCTGCAGGTGCTGGAGCGGGACGTAAACACCGCCAAGAACAACACCACCCGCTTCGCCGCCCTCTCCCTCAACCAGAGCCAGCCCCAAACCCGGCACAAGCGGGAGGACGAGAACTTCGTCCTGGTCTTCACCGTGCAGAACGACGCCGGCTCCCTGGCCCAGACCCTGAACATCATCGGTGCCCACGGCTACAACATGCGTACCCTGCGCAGCCGTCCCATGAAGGGCCTGTCCTGGAAGTATTTCTTCTATGTGGAGGCTGAGGGCAGCATCCACACCACCAATGGCCGCGAAATGCTGCAGGAGCTCAGCGTCCTGTGCGCCAAGCTCCGTCTGGTAGGCTCTTACTATGCAAACAACGTGTGATCTGCGCAAATATCTTGTAAGGAGACGATGCACTTATGGTCATTCCCGTTTCTCTGGGGGCTCAAAGCTATGAGATCACCCTTGTCCCCGGCGCTCTTTCCCACGCGGCGGACTATCTTTCTCTGAACCGCCGTGTGCTGGTGGTCACGGACAGCGGCGTGCCCCAGGCCTATGCCGCGGCCATAGCCGCCGCCTGCCCCACATCCCGGATCTGCACCCTGCCCGCCGGCGAGGCCAGCAAGAATTTTGACTCTTTCCACCTGCTCCTGCGGCAGATGCTCCGCATGGAGATGGACCGCTCCGACTGCGTGGTAGCCGTGGGCGGCGGCATGGTGGGGGATCTGGCGGGCTTTGCCGCCGCCTCTTACATGCGCGGCATCGATTTTTACAACGTTCCCACCACGCTCCTGTCCCAGGTGGATTCCTCCATCGGCGGCAAAACCGCCATCGACATGGACGGGGTGAAGAACATCGTGGGAGCCTTTCACCAGCCCCGGGGGGTACTCATCGATCCGGAGACTCTCCGCTCCCTACCCCGGCGGCAAGTGGCCGCCGGTCTGGCCGAGAGCATCAAAATGGCCATGACCTGTGATGAAGAGCTCCTCTCCTATATTGAGTCCGCCCCGGCTTCTGACCCTGCGGCGGCGCTGCCGGAGATCATCGCCCGCTCCCTGGCTATCAAGGCCCGGGTGGTGGAGCAGGACCCCACGGAAAAGGGTCTGCGCCGGGTGCTGAACTTCGGCCACACCATCGGCCACGCCGTGGAGAGCCAGAGCCGGGGAGCCCTGCTCCACGGGGAGTGCGTGGCTCTGGGGATGCTGCCCATGTGCGCCCCCGCCCTGCGGCCCAGGCTTGCGGCCATTCTGGAGAAATACGGCCTGCCCACCCGCATCCAGGCCGATCCTGCCCAGCTGCGGCCCTACCTGCTGCACGATAAGAAAGCCCGTTCCGGCTCCATCACCACGGTGGAGGTGGACACCCCCGGTACCTTCCGCCTGGAAAGGCGGATGCCGGAGGAAATTCTCAGCCGTCTGGAGGCAATGCTATGAAAAACACATTCGGCCAGTCTGTTTCCCTGACCATTTTCGGCGAGAGCCATGGCCCCGCCGTGGGCGTGGTGCTGGACGGCCTTGCCCCGGGCCTGCCGGTGGACGAGGCGTATATCGGCCGCCAGCTTGCCCGCCGCCGACCCGCCACCGCCATGGATACCCCCCGGCGGGAGCCGGATCACTACCGCATTCTCAGCGGCGTGTTCCAGGGCCGCACCACCGGTTCGCCCATCGCCATCGTCATCCCCAATGAAAACACCCGCAGTGAGGACTATACCTACGGTCTGGCCCGCCCCTCCCACGCGGACTACGCCGCCTACTGCAAGTACCACGGCCATGAGGACTGGCGGGGCGGCGGCCACTTTTCCGGCCGTGTCACCGCGCCCCTGGTGGCGGCGGGTGCCATTCTCCTCTCGGCCCTCTCCGCCGCCGGCATCACCGTGGGCACCCACATCCTGCGCTGCGGCGACGTGTGGGACCGACCCTTTGTCTCAGATCCCCAGGGCGTCGCCGCCGACATCGCCCGGCTGCAGGAGGCCCCCTTCCCCACCTTGGACGGCGGCGCGGGAGACGCCATCAGCCGCCGGATCCTGGCCGCTAAGGACGCCAGTGACAGCGTCGGCGGCATCACCCAGACCGCCGTGCACGGTCTGCCCGCCGGACTGGGCGAGCCGTGGTTTGACAGCGTGGAGAGTGTTCTCAGCCACGCGGTTTTCTCCGTAGGCGGGGTCAAGGGCATAGAGTTCGGCGGCGGCTTTTCCGCCGTCAGCGGCAGCGGCTCCGACTTCAACGACCCCCTGCGCATGGAAAATGGCCGTGTGGTCACCCAGACCAACCACAACGGCGGCATCAACGGCGGCATCACCAACGGCATGCCCGTTCTGTTCCAGTGCGCCGTAAAGCCCACCCCCTCCATCGCCCGACCCCAGCAGACCGTGGACTTTATCCGGGGCGAAAACGCCCAGCTGAGCATCCATGGCCGCCATGACCCGGCCATCATCCGCCGGATCTGCCCGGTGCTGGACAGCGTCACGGCCCTGGTGCTGTGCGACCTGCTGGCCCAGCGCTTCGGCACGGATCATCTGGCAAAGGAGGCAGGACTGTGAAGTGCGGACTCATCGGCAGAAAGCTGGGCCACAGCTATTCCTGCCAGATTCACCACGCCATTGCCGACTACAGCTATGACCTCTGGGAACTGGAGCCGGAGCAGCTGGCCCCCTTCCTCCAAAAGGGTGACTTTGCCGGCGTGAATGTGACCATCCCCTATAAGCAGCAGGTCATCCCCTATCTGGACGACCTGTCCGATACAGCCCGGGCCATCGGCGCGGTGAACACCATTGTGAACCGCAGCGGCCGCCTCTATGGCGACAACACGGATCTTGCGGGCATGATCGCCCTGATCCGCCGCCTGGGCCTGGAGCTGCACGGGAAAAAGGTGCTGATCCTGGGCACCGGCGGCACCTCCAAAACCGCCCGGGCCGCCGCGCAGCAGCTGGGAGCGGCGGAGGTCTATCGCCTGTCCCGCAGCGGCCGGGAGGATGCCGTGACCTATGAGGAGGCCAGACGTCTCCACGGGGACGCGGCGGTACTCATCAATACCACCCCCTGCGGCATGTATCCGGCGGTGGAGGACTGCCCTCTGGACCCGGCGGATTTCCCCCGTCTGGAGGGGGTAGTAGACGCGGTATATAACCCCCTGCGCACCAATCTGGTACTGGCCGCCCGGGAGCGGGGCATCCCCGCCCAGGGAGGGCTCTACATGCTGGCGGCCCAGGCGGTCTATGCCGGAGCCCTGTTCCGGGGCTGCCAGGCGGCCCAGGCGGACATTGACCTGGCCTATCGCACGGTGCTGCGCCAGGTGGAGAACATCGTCCTCATCGGCATGCCCTCTGCGGGCAAGACCACGGTGGGGCAGCTGCTGGCCCGACGCACCGGCAAAAAATTCACGGACACGGACACGCTGGCAGAGCAGCGGATCGGCATGACCATCGCGGACTATTTCCGCACCAGCGGTGAGGAGGCCTTCCGCGCCCGGGAGCAGGAGACGGTGGCGGAGGTGTCCGCCGCAGGCGGGCAGATCATTGCCACCGGCGGCGGGGCCATTCTGCGCCGGGAAAATCTTACGGCACTGCGCCGCAACGGCCTGCTGGTGTTTCTGGACAGGCCCATAGAGCAGCTCACCGCCACGGTGGACCGCCCGCTGGCATCGGACCGGGAGGCCCTGCGCCGCCGGTACGAAGAGCGGTACGCCCTGTACCGTGCCGCGGCGGATGTATATATTAAAAATGACGGCTCCCCGGAGGAAGCGGCAGATCAAATAGAAAGGCAGTGGCAGATATGAAGAAGATCCTTGTCATCAACGGTCCCAATCTGAATATGCTCGGCATCCGGGAGCCGGATATCTACGGCAGCAGCACCTATCAGGACCTGCAGCGGATGATCTCCGACCACGCCCGCGCCCGGGGCGTGGAGGTGTCCTTTTTCCAGTCCAATCACGAGGGCGCTTTGGTGGATGCCATCCAGCAGGCGTATTTTGACGGCGTGGACAGCATCGTCCTCAACCCCGCCGCCTACACCCACACCAGCGTGGCCCTGTGCGATGCGGTGAAGGCCGTGGCCATCCCCACCGTGGAGGTGCACATCTCCGATGTGACCCAGCGGGAGGATTTCCGCCAGGTCAGCTATGTCCGCTCCGCCTGCGTGGCAACGGTCATGGGCAAGGGCTTCGCCGGATATCTGGAGGCCATGGACCTTCTCCTGAAGGGGGAGACACAGCCGTGACCGTCACCATTTATCCCAGCACAGCCCGGGGCGCCGTGTCCGCTCCCCCCTCCAAAAGCTGCGGTCACCGGATGCTCCTGTGCAGCGCTCTGGCCGATGGCGAGAGCGTGATCCGGGGCATCTCCCGGAGCCAGGATATGTTGGCTACCCTGGACTGTATCCGGGCCATGGGCGGTGCCTGCCGCCTGGAGGGGGACACGGCGTATATCACCGGTACCGGGGGCCGGGCCCCCGAAAGGGGTCTATACCCCTGCCGGGAGAGCGGCAGCACCCTCCGCTTCTGTATCCCCGCAGCCCTCATTCCCGGCGGGGAGGCCGTCTTCACCGGCGCCCGCCGGCTCATGGAGCGGGGCGTGGGGATCTATGAGGAAATTTTCCCCCAAAAGGGCATCGCTGTGGTCAAAGAACCGGAGTCCGTTACGCTTCGCGGCCATCTGACCCCGGGGAACTATGTCCTGCGGGGCGATGTGAGCAGTCAGTTCGTCTCCGGCCTGCTGCTGGCCCTGCCGCTGCTGGACGCCGACAGCACCCTGCGCATTCTGCCGCCGGTGGAGAGCCGACCCTATATCGATATCACCCTGGACGCTCTCTCCTCCTTCGGCATCCGGGTGGAGGAGCCGGAGGAAAATTACTTCCTCATCCCCGGCTCACAGTGCTATACATGCCGCACCGCCCAGGTGGAGGGGGACTGGTCCAACGCCGCCTTCCTTCTGGCCCTGGGCCACGGCGTCACTGTCACCGGCCTGCGGGAGGATACCCTCCAGGGGGATCAGGTGTGCCGGGATATGCTGCGCCGCCTGGAAAGCCCCGGGGCGGAGCTTGACCTCTCCGCCTGCCCCGATCTGGGGCCGGTGCTGTTTGCCGCCGCCGCCAAAAACTGCGGCGGGGTGTTCACCGGCACCCGCCGCCTGCGCATCAAGGAGAGTGACCGCGCCGCCGCCATGGCGCAGGAGCTTTCCAAATTCGGTGCCCGGGTGCAGGTGGAGGAAAACCGCGTCCTCCTCTTCCCCTCCCCCCTTCACGCCCCCTGCGCGGAGCTGGACGGACACAATGACCACCGCATCGTCATGGCCCTGTCCGTGCTGTGCGCTGCCTTTGGCGGCACCATCCGGGGCGCGGAGGCGGTAAATAAGAGCTACCCCGACTTTTTCCGGGCCCTGCAGGCCCTGGGCATACAGGCAGACATCCGGCCCTGAGCGGCACGCAGCGGCGCAAACGCCCCGCCCGCCGCCGGGAGACCACAGAAAGGAAACCAACCACCCATGAACATGGAATTCAAGCGTAAGCTCCCCACCCCCCAGACCATCAAGGATATGTACCCTATTTCGGAGGAGCTGGCCCAAAAGAAACAAGCCAATGACCGCCAGATCCGGGCGATCCTCACCGGCGAAGACGACCGTCTGCTTCTGCTCATCGGCCCCTGCTCCGCCGACCGGGAGGACGCGGTGCTGGACTATGCCGTCCGCCTGCGCACTCTGCAGGATCGCGTGGCGGACAAGCTCCTCATCGTGCCCCGGATCTACAGCAACAAGCCCCGCACCACCGGCGACGGCTACAAGGGCATGCTTCACCAGCCGAATCCCAACGGCCAGCCGGACCTGCTCAACGGCCTCATCGCCATCCGCAAAATGCACATGAAGGTGCTGGAGCAGACGGGCTTTTCCAGCGCAGATGAGCTGCTGTACCCGGAGAATTACTATTACCTCTCGGACATCCTTTCCTACGCGGCCATCGGCGCCCGCTCGGTGGAGGACCAGCAGCACCGCCTCATCGCCAGCGGCCTGGACGTTCCCGTGGGCATGAAAAATCCCACCAGCGGCGACCTGACGGTGATGATGAACTCCATCCAGGCCGCCCAGCACGCCCACACCTTCCTCTTCTCCCAGTGGGAGGTGCACAGCAAGGGCAACCCCTTGGCCCACGCCATTCTCCGGGGCTCCACCAACAAGTTCGGCCGCTCTCTGCCCAACTATCACTATGAGGATCTGAACCAGCTCTGCGAGCTCTACGCCAAGAGCGGCCTGCAAAATCCCGGTGTTATTATCGACACCAACCACGCCAATTCCGCCAAGCACTGGGACCAGCAGCCCCGCATCGCCAAGGAGGTGCTCCACAGCACCCGCCACAGCGAGGACATCCGCCGCATGGTCAAGGGACTGATGATCGAATCCTATCTTTTGGACGGCAATCAAAAAACCGAGGGTGGGGTATACGGCCTGTCCATCACCGACGCCTGCATTGGGTGGGAAAAAACGGAGCAGCTGGTGCTGGAGCTGGCAGATCTGCGGTGATTGCCACCTCCAAAGCTTTATATGAAAATGCCGGGCGGGGCCAAGTGCCCCGCCCATTTTGCTTCATCCGTCACTGGCGGCGCTCGATACGCTCCCCATATCGGTGGCCCGCGCTGCTCCGGCGCGGCAGGGATGCCCTCTGCGTCTACCGTGTAAGCGCATAATATTTCCTATTATCGTCCTGTCGAACGGCATCCATGTATCCCGCCCGTCCCTCTCCCCACAGCTGAAAAGAGCCCTTTGGAGCCAAAGCTCCAAAGCGCTCTTTTTTGCATCACAATATCCTCAGTCAATAGGGTAATCCAGGCAGAACAGTTTGCGGATGGACGTGTTCAGGTACATTCTCCGCCCGCCCTTGATAAGCAGCGTGTCGCCCGGCCGGAGCAGGTTGCTGAGCACCTTCTCCATGCCCCGCTTGGATTCAAAATACTCCGCCCGGGACTGCCGGAACCCATTTTTCACGGCTTCCTCATACACATATTTAGCCTGTTCGCCGTAGCAGAACAGATAGTCGATCTTGGACTTGGCGATGAACTCGCCGATCTTGCGGTGCTCCTGCTCGCTGTTTTCGCCGATATGCATCTCGCCGATCACCGCCACGCGCTTGCCGCCCAGTCTGGGCTTCATGGCGCAGAAGCTCTCGATGCTCGAGCGCATGGAGATGGGGGTGGCGCTCCTGCAATCCAGCAGCATCTTCAGCCCCTTGTACTCCTTCACATTCTGGCGGATGCCGTCGCTCTTATACTTGGTGATGGAGGCGATGACCTGCTCCTCCGGAATGCCCATGTCCACGCCCACGGCGAAGGCCGCCACCGCGCTGTAGGCGTTGATCTTAATGGGCGAGGGGAAGGTGATGTGGGTGGTTTTGCCTGCGTAGCCCACATCGAAGGTAATCTGCTTGCCGTCGGACAGCAGTCTCTCCACCCGGAAATCCAGATTCTCGGCATACAGGCCGAAGGTCTTCACGATGCAGCTGCTGCCCACATATTTGCGCACGCTGTCCATCAGGGCCTCGTCGTCGCCGTTGACGTACAGGATGCCGTCCTTCGGCATACCGGCCACGATCTCCGTATACGCTTTTTTGAAGTCCTCCTCGGAGGCAAAATTTTCCTTATGGGCAATACCCACGTTGGTGATGATGGCATAGTTCGGCTTAATGGCCCGGGAGATCATCTCCGCCGACCGGGGGTCTCCCTCGTGGACCTCCTGCAAATACGCCTCGTGATAGCTCCGCAGCCGCTGCAGGATCAGCATACCCGTGTGGCGCGTGTTCCAGTTGCCCGGGGAAGAAAGGGTGATGAACTGATCACGCAGGATGTTGTCCAGAACCTCCTTGGTGGTGGTCTTGCCGGCGTTGCCCGTCACGGCGATGGTCTTGGCCTGGAAACGATCCCGGATGTGGGCATACACCCGGCAGTAGGCCTCGCAGATGTCATCCACCACGATGCACGGCAGCCCCTCCACCTGTCGGTTGGTGATGATGGCGATGGCTCCCTTTTTCCGCACATCCGCCAGCTCCGTCGAGCCGTTCCAGATAATGCCGAAGAACGCGCTGCCCTCTGTCACATGGCCCGGCTTGCTGCACAGGCGGGAGATGGGCCGGTCCTTGATCCGGGCCGGTTTCTCCACCCCCAGCACCGCGCACAGCTCCGACACTGTAATGCTGCTGGTAGTCAGCTTGGGCAGGTCGCCCATGGTGTCCAGGATGTATTTTTCGGATGCCGGCATCGTCTCGTACCAGGTTTCCTCGTTCAGGGCGATGTCCGTGGGCACGGCGGCGTACTTGCTGAGGCCGATCTTGGTGAACACATAGCAGGGGATGAGCCAGTTGCCCAGCAGCTTTACCTTGCCCCCCTTCTTTTCCAGGGCCAGCTGCACGATGCCCGTGTGCTTGCTGATCTTCCGCAGCTCATTGGTGACGAAGTTGCCCAGGGAGAACACCACCGGCACGCTGCGGCCGTCCTGGGCCGTCACCACCCGGTAGGGCTGCAGGGCGTGAGGATGGGATCCCACAATGTAGTCCGTTCCCGCGTCCGCCAGCTCCTGGGCCCAGGCCAGCTGCTGCTCACCGACCTTGTGGGTGTATTCCTTCCCCCAGTGGATGTATACCAGCACGAACTCCGCACCCTTTTCCCGGGCCGCGGCAATATCCTTCTGGGCCCGCTGGGCCGAGTATACGTTGAGCAGCACATCCTGCCCCAGCTGGGTAAAGTTTCCCTCGATCTTGTTGAAGTAGGTGGCATAGGACAAAATGGCCAGCTTGATGCCGTTGACCTTGACATAGAGCACCCGGTCATCACTCTCCGAGCGGAAGGTGCCCGTGTGCATAAAGCCCCTTTCGTCCAGCGCGTCCAGGGTATCCATCAGACCCATAACTGCGGAGTCGCAGTTGTGGTTGTTGGCGTTCACCAGCACGTCAAAACCGGCATAGCGGATGGCATCCAGATAGCTGGCCGGGGCATTGCAGTGGTAGCCGCCGCCCTCCAGCCGGTGGAGCCGGTCGGCATAGGGGGTGTGATCGGACAGAGTGGTCTCCAGATTGCCCACGGCCAGATCCGTCCCCTTGAAAATATTCCGCACATACTTAAACTGCGGGTGCAGCATGTACACATCGCCATAGTGATAGGCCCGCAGCTGGTTCGGCTCGCACATGAGGTCTCCCGCGCAGGAGATCACCGCTTTCCCGTTTTCCACGGCGTGAGGGTCGTACCAGTATCCGTCCGCCCCCATCACATAGCGGGGCACATCCGTCTTCTCCTCCTGGGGCCAGGGGAAGGAAAAGGGGAACTTCTCCTCATACTTTGCGTACCGGCTGTCATACTCGCCCCACATCACGCCGGAATTGTTGAACAGTCTCCCTCGGTAGATCATTTTGTTTCCTTTCCAAAGCTCATTCGCACAGGCGGCGGTTTTTTTTGCGAAACGGCTTATTTTACTTTTTTTCAGGAATTTAATTCCTTTTTAGTTTATCACAAAATCGGAGTATGTCAATCTTTTCCCGCCTGCATGCGGCAAACTCTGCGCTGCTTTTTCGCATCGGCAAAGCTCCCCGCGCAGCTGGGCTGCGCGGGGAGCTTTTTCTGTCATAGATTTTCCCGGGGAAAAAGTCATCTGGCCTTGATGCTCTTCACGGCGCTGTAGGCGGAGTTGGCGGAGGTCTTCACCTTGCTCACTGCCTTGACCTTATAGTAATAAGTCTTGCCTGATTTTGCAGTCTTATTGGTATAGGTTTTTGCCGTGGTGGTAGCTACCTTTGTATAGGTGCCGCTTCTGGATGTGGCCCGGTACACCTCATACTTGGACGCGCCGGTGACAGTACGCCAGGTCAGCTTGGGGTCGCCGCTGCTGGTGGTGGTGATCTTCACCACAGGCTTCGCGCAGTGGCAGATGATAGAAATGGGCGTGCTGTAGGCAGAATTGGCGGAGGTCTTCACCTTGCTCACCGCCTTGACCTTATAATAATAGGTATAGCCGGTGGTGGCGGTGGTATCCGTATAGTTCAGCTTGGTGGTGGTGCCCAGCAGCTTGTAGGTGCCGGTCTTGCTGGTGGAGCGGTACACCTGGTACTTGCTGGCCCCGGTGACGGCAGACCACTTGACGTAGGGCTTGCCGGTGGAGGTGAGGTAATCCGGTTTCGCCACGGGCCTTGCGCAGTGGCTGACGGCCGAGACGGTCGCACTGTATGCGGAGGTCGCGGCGCTATTTCCCATGCAGACAGCTTTGATCTTATAATAGTAGGTATATCCCGCATAAGCCGAGGCGTCGGTATAGCTCATGCCAGTGGTCGTTCCCAGCAGCTTATAGGTGCCGTTCTTGCTGGCGGCCCGGTACACCTGATACTTGGATGCGCCGTCCACGGCAGGCCAGGTCAGGTAGGGCTTACCGCTTGCGGTCAAATACTGAGCTTTGTTCATCTTAGGCTTTCCGCAGCGGCAGGTGGCGCGGACAGGGGCGCTCATGTTGCCCGCAGCGGATTTGATGCCAACCGGCCTTACCTTGTAATAATAATCGCATCCCAACTCCGCTGTGGTGTCGGTGTAGTTCGGCTTGGTGGTAGTCTCCAGCAGTTGAAAGCTTCTGGTCTCATTGGTGCTGCGGTAGACTTCATATTTGGCAGCGCCATCCACGGCTTTCCACTTGATGTAGGGCTTGCCGGTGGAGGTTAGGTAGTCCGGAACAGCCGTGAGGGCAACAAACTTCCCGCCAGCGAAATATTTATCCGCAGATTGAACGCACCCATTCCCCTGTTCGATAGATACATTTAGCCATTGGGCCTCTGTCCCGCCAAAATAAACTGCGTCTAAACTATCGCAAAAGAAAAATGCATCGGTGCCAATTGATTCGATACTATCTGGAATCGTCACGCTGGTCAAACTGCTGCAGTTATAGAATGCACTGTCCCCAATGTCGGTTACTCCGTTTGATATTTTAACGCTGGTCAGACTGCTGCAGCGAGAGAATGCACGTTCCTCAATGCTGGTCACGCTGTCTGGAATCGATATGCTGGTCAGACAGCTGCAGCCGGCGAAAGTATACTTCTCAATGCTGTCTACGCCGTCCGGAATTGTCACACTGGCCAGTTTGCTGCAGCCGTAAAATGCATCCCGTCCAATATCGATCACGCTGCTTGGGATCGAAACACTGGTCAGACTACTGCAGCCGTCAAATGTACCCCATTCAATGCAGGTCATGCTGTTCGGGAGCGTTATGCTGGTCAAACTGCTGCAGCCATGAAATGCCTCATATCCTATGCTGGTCACTTTGTTTGGGATTTTAACACTGGTCAGACTGCTGCAGCCGGAGAATGCCTCATGTCCAATGCTGGTCAAGCCGCTTGGAATCGTTATGCTGGTCAGTTTTCCGCAGTCGTTAAAAGCCCAGTCGCCAATGCTGGTTACGCTGTCCGGAATCGATATGCTGGACAGTTTGCTGCAGCCATTGAAAGTAAAGGATCCAATACTATCCACGCCGTCCGGAATTTTCACGTTGGTAAGCCTCTTGCACTCGGAGAATGCACCCCATTCGATTTTGGTTACACTGCTTGGAATCGTTATACTGGTCAGGCTTCTGCAACTGCCAAATGCATTGTAGCCAATGCTGGTCACGCTGTCCGGAATCGTCACGCTGGTCAGACTACTGCAGTCAATGAATGCTTCGCAGACTATGCTGGTCACACCGTCAGAGATCACAACCTTTGTGATTTTCGATCTGTTAGCGTACCAAGGCATTGAATCACCATATTGGTAGTTCTCCATCTCCCCCTCGCCGCTGATGGTCAGCAGGCCGTCGCTATCCAACGTCCAGGTCACATTATCTCCATTAGCGCCGCAGTCACCGGAGGCAACGATGGTGCTGTCGTCTGCAAAGGCCACGATGCCCAGCACAATGGCCAGAACTGCCGCCAAAAACAGACTCGCAATGCCCTTCTTCATACTCTTCCTCCTTGTTATATCGTTTGTTATGTCGTATTTTGCTTGTTATTTTATTATACTCTCGCTGATTTACTATGTCAAGGCAAATAACTTCTGTTTTTCGCTAAATTTTGCATCCTCTGCTGCCAAAAAAGTGGGGCAAATTTTCAGCAAAAAACTCCGCCCCTGCGGGCGGAGTTTTTTGAAATTACTTTGCCTTGATGCTCTTCACGGCGCTGTAGGCGGAGTTGGCGGAGGTCTTCACCTTGC
>ERZ772883.476-NODE-476-length-41650-cov-7.262580_pt1 | contig 41650 bp, 42 predicted proteins | sample MGYA00580575_ERZ772883 | MGnify/ENA primary metagenome ERZ772883 (study PRJEB29015, sample SAMEA2737666) | human gut metagenome | biome: human gut; feature: human-associated habitat; material: faeces | place: China | collected 2012 ...
TGGAAGGATCTTGAGGAGGCTAATTCCGCGGTCGTTGTATCAAGTCCGAGGTTAAATAATCAAAAAGTGGATCGCATTATAAACATGCTTGGAAAGCGGCGGGAGTTGGGAGTTAAGGTAACAATTGTTACATGGCATCCGGATGCCTATAAATATGGCAAAGATGATGTTCGGATGGAGCTTATGGAGAGACTTCGAAAAGCCGGTTTTGAAATCAGGCTTGTAGAAGAGACTTGTGAGCATTATGCCGTAATCGATAATGAGATTGTCTGGTATGGAAGTGTGAATCTGCTGTCAAAGGAAGATGCCGAGGACAATTTGATGCGGGTATGCAGTAAAGATATTGCAGCAGAACTTCTTGAGATGACATTTGGTTCTGAAGTAGAATTGCAAGAATGGTAAGTATGGACGCAAAAGAAAAATAAAAATATACTTTGGGTATCAGCTAGCAGGTGTGGTAAATAAAATAGTAAAATATATCATCAAAAATAAAAACGGAAAACCCGTAGATAAATTCATAGCAAGGTGGTATATCAAGCAGAAATCCAAATTAACAACAGAAAAATTGTTTAAAATTTTAATATGCATTAAATCTTTTGAAATTTTCATGTAATTTTTTTTGAAAATGTATTGGCTTGTCCCAGGGGCAATGTTTTACAATAAGTAGAGAGATGAGCAAAACGAATTGATTTAAAAGATGGATTTGACAGTTAGCTTTTGTAAATCGGAAAAATGGAAATTTATGACATAACAAAGCTTACGTAAGTCCAGAACCTACGCAAATGGGGAGATATGAATAGCTCTTTATTATGCGATTCGCTTTACAGCTTTAAGCTTACGATAGGATTGCCCTGTGCCGGTGGTGATTGCCGCAACAGCAACCGCTAACAGACTTATATGGGCAATTGTATTCAAGTTGGTAACAGATGATTTATTTCTTACCCACATACGTTCCTGCCCTGTATTTTTGAAACGTGAATTGTATCTTTCACATTCTTTCTGTACGAAGAGAGTAATTACTTTTGAAATATTTGCTGTCTCTGTCGACGGAGAGTCTTAAATCATCGGGAATGGTGATGTATTTTGTACAGCCGCAATGCTTCTTGCCGTTGTAAAAATTTTTGTGATGGCAGGGACAATCAGCGTCTTTGCTTGATTTTAGTGGACAGCAGAATTTTTGGCGTGTACATCCATTATCAGAAAATTTACCATCCTTCCACATGGCAAGCCCGGCATCGCAGACAGGATTTCCCTGTGGAAGAAGTTTTGGATTTTGGGTGGATCGTTTGTTTAATGGAATAATACATTCGCCTTGGTAGAGTTCCTGTACCTGATTATAGATATTTTTAACATCCTAGCCTTTATCAGCAAGGAAGGTACATTCGGTTATCGGCAGAAAGGTATGTGTGTCAGCCAAAATATCAAGCGCAACAGTGGAATCATGGACATTGGCGGTAGTGGTCAGTTCATAAATGGGAAGACCTGAAATACAGTCAACAAGGACGTGGTTTTTGTAACCACAGTAGAATTCATACTTTTTCTCGTTTGTTTGGTTAGAAGCAGTATGTACGCCAAGTTTGCAATCAGTATCTGCTTTGGGCTGGTTATCAGGCTTAAATTTGTTGGATAGAAAAGATTTAGGATTATTCTGTGAAGTGTTTGCAGCAATCGGAGTAGAGTCCAAACCAATAAAAGATGTATCAACAATACCTTGTTTTGAAAGATAAAGAACCTGGGATTTCATAATGGATGAAAGTACATCGTTATCAAGCTGTTTTAGAAAACGATCAAACGTCCAGTAAGAAGGCAACGGAGCAGAAATATCAAAACCGCAGTAATGAGCGATTAGAAGGTTGTTGTTAAGATAATCAACAAGATCCGTAATCATTGAAAAGCCTTCACATTTCATAACGATAAACGAACAAATCATGGCATGATTGGAAAAGCCTTTTCGTCCGGTTTTAGGGAATTCAGGGACAAAGGATAAATCGAGATTCAGAAAAAGTGAATCTTAAAACTTTGCAACTGGTTGTGAAGTGAAAAGACGGATGTCTTTCAAAATTGCTTGACGATAGATAACAATCAGCTCCTCTCGGTGAATTGATTTTGACAACTTAATTATACCATTTGGAGCTGGTTGTTACTATAAATTTGGAGTGATAAAAGAGGTTGCCATGCCTCGCAAACATGCATAAATACTGAGTATGTGGAGTTTTGCTCATGGCTAATAGAACATAGTATGGAGGTGTAAAATGGAGTACAACATGCACTACAAAAAAATGCTTGATGAACTTAGAGGTAAAACAATAGGTCTCGTTTACTTTTTTGAAAAGGAAGACGCTTTAGGAGGCACCCACTATTGGATTTGGAAAAGTGACATTATTTCTGGTTGGTTAAATGCTATCCAAGAACTTGAATGTGTACCGTATATAATGGATGTAAGAACATTTATTCAAAAAGCTTCTTATAATACGCTTCCACATATTGATTTTATTATTAATCTGAATTGTGGAAACTATGAATTGTCATCATTGTCATTGGTTCCTTCTATGTGTAGCTTTCTTGCAATTCCTTGTATTCCATGTGATGCACAGGCAATTGTAACAAGTGAAAATAAACATATTTCCAATGTGATTGCTACTGCAAATAACATAAATGTTCCGGAGTATCTTCCTTCAACTGATCCAAACGGAATTTTCAGACCTATAAATTTAGGGAGTAGTATAGGTATTCAGATAGGAGGTAGCAGCAATGCTTCTGGATTATATCAGAAATTTATATCAGGATACGATATAACCATTCCTATTGTATATAATCCGCTTATTGATACATTGGATTTATTGCCTCCTTTATTGTATTATCCTAACTCTCAAGATCCAAATTGGATTTATAGTTTTGAAGAAAAATATGCCGAAGAAGAAAATTTCATCAAATGCCCAATGCTGAATGTAGATACAATAGCAAAGGAAACTTTATTAAATTTTGCAAAAGAGTTTCCTATAACCACTTATGGACGCATTGATGGACGTATTAAATGTAAAAATAATACACTATCCAAAGATGTTTTGCAAAATCCGTTATCTTTGGATGATTTTTACTTTGTTGAAATAAATTCAATGCCAACAATCGAATTAAATGATTCTTTTGATATGGCATTTAAAACTGCTTTATCATATAACAAATGCAGTATGCATCGGCCAGTGAAGCAATATTGCAAAATAGTAAAACACGCTTCCATGATAGGATATGTTTTGTCATCTTCGATCATAGCCCTAACTAAAGCCAAATTTCAAAATCAAACGGATTCAAACCATAATTAATAATAAATTCTGCACGTTTCCCGCTAGATATATTAAGTCTATCGGGAATTTTGCATTCTGTAAAGCCAGAACATTCTTCATGAAAATGTGTACATAAATATTGTACTTGCTGATAACGTTCTCCCGCGTTCATTAAGTTTGTTCTAAATGATTTGTTAATTAACTTTTGAATGGGGTATGTCTCTATCAACTCTTTTCCTAGATGTCTGTTTTGCTTTAATGCAACTGTTAGAACATTTAAAGCAAAATCAGCTGCTAAAAAAGGTAATTTTGTCATTCCCATTCCATCAAAAATACGTCGCATTAATAATCGAATTTTATTGTCGTCAATTGTAGTAAATGAATAATTCTCTGCGAGCATTTTATTGCTTTCTATTGCAAGATTTTGAACAATACGATCATTATTTCTGGCATACTCTAGACCACGTACAAAAAAATCTATAGCTGTCTCTGTTTGACCACAATATAAGTATGCTACTCCCACGTTATTATATATATGACTTAAGGCAACCATGCCCGGCACGTTATTTACTGCTTCTATTTGCATTTCTCTAAATTCTTCTGCACGAATACTATTTGTATAAAATTGTTCAATTAACATATTATTTTTACAATAGATGGCATTATCTTCCATCGTATTTCTTTTAAAAATAGAATATCCCTTACCATATAGATCTATTCTATCTTGCATCGAACAATTTGGAAAAAATTCTGCATAACGATATACTTGAGCCAGTAGTAATTCATGATTCAATTTAGTTGCAATTTTTTGAGCTTCCCAAATATCGTTTCCACCAAAATCGTTACAAAAAACACGAAATAATCTTAAAACACATTCAAATGACCGAATTATTTGTTCGTCATCACTATTTTCACTATGTAAATTAATAATTTCATTTGTGAAAGTTGACAATTGTTCAGCGATCTCTTCCTTTTGATCAAACAATAAATTTGATCGAAATTTAAAAACCATAGGTGCATATTTCTTAACAACGAATTTTTCATTCCATTCAGAATTTAATAATAAGCTGCAAGGCGTATTTGAACATGTACTATAACACTGTTTTGCAAAGGAATCTATAAAGGATACTATATTATCAGCTCCGCAATTAACAACTTTACATTTTTCTTCTTTACCACTATTTCTAATCATTCTAATGTTTATACCATCGGGACATTCGGAAAGTAACTCCATAGCCCTTTTAAAATTGTTATCTTTTAGAAGCAATATTATGGTAGGTCTCAATATACTATCTTTGTTTAGGCTAACCAATCGTGCAATATCTCGTTTAGTTATTTTTCCTTCTTGTAAAATGATTGGATCAATAACTTCCGGTCCTGCTAATTGATGTTCATTTACAGTAAATAATTGGCATAAAGAAGTAATAGCATCAGCTATACTTATCCCCGAAAATCCAGTAGATAGCATATTGATTAATTTTTCTACAGGTGCTACATTCTTACTTATAGTTTGAATAGCTTTTGAGAACACATTTTTTATTTGCTTTTCAGACGTAATATAATTGGAGGTATTAAGATATTTTTTAAAATATTCCAGTCCTCTACCAACAACAAATTGTTGCTCTACAACATATACCGTAAATGTACTATCGTCTTGTATAAATAATTTTTCGATATCATCCATAATTGCATTCCCATTCTTTCAATGAAGTAATATTTTCGACATTCAACATTCTATAATTGTGTATTATCTTATATCCAAATTCTATTGTATTTCCAACAGATAACGATAGATTCTCTCCCATCTCATCTACATGATTGATGAAATCCACCCAATAATTCCTAATTATCGTTACCATATAAAAAATGAATTTTTTTCGGCAGCCCCCTTTACCTGCGGTAAATTAGGTGAAGGGGGCTTTTGTCTAAAAATATTCCCCTTTTACTGCACTTTGATAATTTCATATCTGTGCATCAGGCACGTATCCGACCGGATGGAGAGCACAAGTTAGGGTACAGTTATAATTAAGTGGCTAGTATAGCAGCCGTATTCGAGATTTGTAAATCTGAGTAGCCTCTTATTAAAAGGAAATAAGATTTTTTGTATGTTCATAGTACTGATAGTTAATAAATGGGAATGTTGGCAGGAGATAAGAAGGCATTAGCTGGGGGAGAATATGACAACATTTCCAAGGATAATATGGAAGAGTTTCTGACAGCAATTGGCAGATATAAGCTGGACATGCTGAATGATTATAATCCGGTATACGATGAGGATTTAAGTTTCTGCGATAAGATTATGAAGGATATCGTGTATCAGTATGTTTATGATAGTGATGTTTATCAGCGGATGATGGCTGGCAGGGAAGTGGCGCAAATGCAAGACGCGGAGTGTGAAGAATTGGAGGATATTACAGAGGGACAGAATTGCCAGATTATGCAGGAATTGTAGAGTTGAAAAATATGTTGAAAAGACCAATCTGCTTGACACAAAATTGAGCCTTAAGTATGATAATAACAGTAGTTATATCATATGAAATAATAGATTGAAAACAGATGCGAGACAGAATTGTGAATATACAAATAGTGGATAGGAAATACTGATTGGAGGAATATTAGTGGAAAACAGAGAGGTTGGCTTTGTTGTGAATGATGAGTACAAAGCATGGATAGAAGATATTAAAAACCGGATAAAACAGAGTCAGGTAAAAGCAGCAGTTAAGGTGAATTACGAATTGTTGGAATTATACTGGGGAATTGGAAGGGACATTGTTGCAAAGCAGAAACATGCTAAATGGGGCGATGCTTTTCTGGCAACAATGAGTAAGGATTTACAGAGAGCATTTCCTGATATGTCAGGTTTTTCGGTACAAAATTTGAAGAGTATACGGTATTGGTATAAGTTTTATAATTCTGAGGAAAATGGCTTACAGCCTGTAAGCCAAATGGAACTTGTTGAAAATATGGTAAAAAGCATTCCTTGGGGGCATAATCAGCGGATTATGTATAAGTGCAGTAGCATTCAGGAGGCATTGTTTTATGTACAAAAAACAATGGATAATGGCTGGAGCAGGAATGTATTGGAACACCAAATAGATAGTGGTTTATATAACCGGCAAGGAAAAGCGGTTAGTAATTTTCAATTAAAACTTCCGGAGGCACAATCTGATTTAGCACAGCAGACATTAAAGGACCCGTACAATTTTGACTTCCTTATTTTGAGAGAAGAGTATGATGAGAGGGAATTGGAAGATGCACTAATTAATCAGATAACCCAATTTTTATTAGAGTTGGGTACCGGATTTTCATATTTGGGCAGACAGGTTCATTTGCATGTAGGGGAAAGTGATTTCTATATGGACTTGCTTTTTTATCATGTTCGTTTACATTGTTATGTGGTAGTAGAATTGAAGACAGAAAAATTCAAGCCGGAGTTTGCAGGCAAATTGAATTTCTATGTGACAGCGGTTAATAAGCAAATGAAATCGGAGCAGGATAATCCGACAATTGGTTTGCTTATTTGCAAAGATAAGGATGACGTAGTTGCAGAATATGCATTGGATGACATTTCACAGCCAATTGGGATTGCAGCATACGAACTGACAAAGGTGCTTCGAGAAGAATTCAAAAGCAGTCTGCCGACAGTGGAAGAAATTGAAAATGAATTATCTGAGTAAATTGGCTTACAGCCTGTAAGCCAATTGGTAAAACAGATATAATGGATAATGTAGTAGAAACTATGAAGTGTGGAGAATATTGGAGGCATCAATGTTTTTGTTAAAGTATTTAGAAGTAAAAGAAGATGAAAAAGAAGTATTGAATATAGATTTCATAGGTGATAGAGAAGTGGATGAAAGACCAATATTTTCCACTTTAATATTAGGTGAAAACGGAACAGGAAAAAGCTTTTTGTTAAAAACAATTGTAGATATCTTTATTTATATCAGTAAAGCACAAATATACAAAAGAAAACCCAAGTTCAAATATTCCAAATTTTGTGTTAAATATTCTATTGATGGCAATGAATATTGTGTAAAAAAAGAATCAGGGAGAGATATATTTTGTTGGAAAAATGGTACTGAAATAGTGCTTGATGAAGTCGAATTGCCTAAAAAGGTTTTAGCAGTGTCATTTATGGTTAATGACAAGTTTCGCTTTGTGAAACCAGGAGAGGATATAGGTAGCATATATAAATACTTAGGAGTTAGAAAATCAACTAATTCGACATATACAAGTTCTGTTATGCAAAATGTTTTTTATAGTGTGGTTCATATGATGAAGAACCATACTATTACGGAATTAGAGAAAGTATTATCAGTACTTCATTTTGATTCAAAGGTTGAAATTTCATTTAAGTCTGAGAAATGCAATAGTGAGTCGAAAATGAAAAAAAGTAGTTGCATTAGAAAGTGTAGCATAGATTGCAGTAATCCGGATTACGGAAAAAATGAGGAGGTATTAGAAGAATTAGAACAAGCAATTAGTTCTTTGGATGATAAAGAAAAGAATAAATGTAATATTGCATTTTATAAAAAGGGAAGATGTATACAATTTGAAGATTGTAGCTCTGGAGAAAAACATATGATATTTGCTTTTACAGGCGTATTGAGTTCAATTGAACCCAAATCAGTTATTCTAATTGATGAACCAGAAATAAGTTTGCATCCAGAATGGCAAATTCAATATGTATCATTGCTAAAGAAAATATTTAAGAAGTATGATGGATGTCATTTTATACTTGCAAGTCATTCGCATTATTTGGTGTCAGATTTGGAAAGTTCTACATCATCTATTATTTCATTTAGAAAGAGTGAGATGGATGAGAATCCAATAGTAGAAGTTCTTCCATACGAAACGTATGCGTGGTCTGCCGAAAATATAATTTATAATGTGTTTGGTTTGAGAACTGCACGGAATTACTATTTTGAAAGTGATTTGCGGGAACTATTAACAATAGTTCAGGATATTGAAGAAAACACGGATAAAATCGAAGATGCTAAAAAATTAGTAGAGAAATTGCGAAAGTTTGTTTACAATACAGAAGACCCATTACATGTAGTAATAGAACAGTCTGCGGAGATATTGGAGAAATGTACACACGAAGATTAGTATATCAGCACGGCATTTCAAGACAACTGTTAAAGAGGATGAGTGACGAAAAATATAAAGTCGCTGATGCATGGAGTTTAGATGATGCCAATGTAAAAGAATTTAAAGAGAAAATGAAAAAGAAGTTGATGGAAATTCAAGATGGGAAATGTGCATATTGTGAGTTACCACTACTATCAAGAAATCCAGAAATAGATCATATAGCGCCCAAAGGTGGAAAACGAAGAGCGTTACACCCAGAATGTACATTTTTGCCATTCAACTTAGTATATAGTTGTCACAACTGCAATTCCACAATATGTAAGGGGCAAAAGAATACGGTACTTTCTAAAAATGGGAAACACAATTATAGAAAATGGACTTTTAAAATAGTCCATCCATACATAGATGATCCAATGGATTATTTCGAAGTGCCGGTATCTTCAAGTGGAGAAAGGAGAGCGTATCCCATTATAAAAAAGGGTATTGATAGAGAACATAAAAATAAGGCTAAAGAAACAATAAAGATGTTTGGACTAGATGGAGAAAAAACATTAGAGTTGGCCAAGGAGCAATTGGCAATACGTCAGCCAGAGGAACTCCAAAGAATAATTGAAGAAATATCGTCTCATCGTCCGGACTAGAAAAAGTTTTGGGTAAAGGAAGATTTTTGTGAATAAAATAGACGAATTATAGGGAGTAGAAATATTCACTGTGTATATGTTTTGGAGGAATGGAAATGCAGGACATTTCAAGATATGGTTATGGGAAGTGGTTGAGTAATAAAAGACAATATGAGATTAATATGGATTCTTTTCTTGAGGAAATATGTTCCGAAGAAAAAATGGCACAAAGTCTAAAATTAGAAAAATGTACAATACCATTACTTATTACGGATGAATTGGTTCTATATCGAAGAAAGATTTTGGAGTTTCAAAACTATTTTATGGCAAAACCAGGTGTACAGTATTTTGAGTATACATGTTTTGTTGGAACCGGAAGTTTTATAATAGTTTGGGATATATCTAAGGTTGAGAAAATAATTAATTGTGAAGAAACCATTCGAAGTAGAATGAATGTGAATGAGCTGTATAAAATAATTGATAAGAGTGGATTTGAGTATGAAGCAAAAAGCTGTAGCACAGAAAAACCACCAGTAATTGCTTGTTATAAACCATTTAATACATATGTAGTGATTGATGGAAATCATCGAATTTACGATGCATATCATGAAGGAAAAAAGGAACTGGAAGTTATAGTGTTAACAGAAGAACAGATGATAAATGCTTTAGTAAATGAAGACTTTGCAGTGTTATATAAGATACATTGGAATTTGCAATATATTTTTAATTATTTAGTTTGCAATATTGAAAAACTACGTTATCGGAATCAAGATAGGGAAAATGGGATGTTTATTCTTGAGGATGATAAAAAAGAACTATTTCGTAAAAAGGTTTTGCAGTGGTTGTTGAATCATCTTTAAGGAAAAATGATATTGGCAATGTGGTTTATCAAAAAAACTATTATATAGAATATTTAGATAATTGTGGTCAGAATAAAATTTCCAAGTCCGCCAAAGATTTGGAGGTTTTCTTCTGCCCATTTTTACAGGAAACTAATTTCCGAAATAAACAATCTATGGTACAATATCCTAGAAGTTATCAGCGGGATAGGTGGATCATAGAGAAAGAGCAGAACACAAATCACACGCAGGTCAGAATGATCTGTATCTCAAAAACAAATCTAATCTTTTTCTATGGCAGGTGCAAAGTGGTGCATCATGCTTATTTTGCAGGTCCGATAGGGGACTGTTGCATCATTTTAGAACCCAGACTTAACGAATATGTCATGGGTTGTGCATCTTTATTGCGCACTCATGGCACGTCGAGACGGTAGTATTGCTCACAAAGGTAAAGTGATAGAAATCGTCGGAAGCCCATAAAACAAAGGCTTTTTTGCTGATAGGGCTACGCTGGGTAGATCCCGACCAGATCAAATTCATCCTTTTATATAGGAAAAATCCTTCTCGTGGAAAGTGGTCCACGGGGATAGGTTGTGGAGACAGGATAGTTATATGGCTGGGGTTGTGTTGATGGGATTGTTATTTATATAGGTTGAGTTGATAGTGTTGTTGCAGGAGGAAGCGTTCCTTGCTGAGTGAGAAAGAAAAGAAATTAGTTCAGGACCCGTATTTCCAGGTACTGAGATTAATCGAAGATTACGATGAAGACTATGTTGAACTTAAATCGAAATGCACAGTGCACTGTTGGACCATCCGGAGAAAGGGCGACAATGTAGTTTTGTTTCACAAGCACGACGTGAAGCATGCGGGAGCTTTTTCCGGGTGATTTTGAAATTTTTTTAAATTCCTTTTTTGGAGGACTCATCCGCTGTTCCTAACTTCCTAAGGAGCTGCGAGAGTAATTTTTCCGGCCAAACGCAAAAAAATATCCGGGCAGAATCGCTTCCTTTTATAAAGCGAAATACTGCCCGGATAAAAAAATGCCAGCAGACTGGCTGAGTATGGGTTACATCATTTCGCTATATGAACCTGGAGTATAAGTAACAATGTTTATGGTATTGAAGTTATATTTCATGGCTCTTAGGTTACCTGAGATGCGTTGTTTTGATGTATTAAACTGTTCCGAGAACATGGAAATAATCGTGCGCGTGTTTTGCTTTCCGTTTGCATTCAAGTAACTCATGATTGCAATTCTGATTTTATTATTCATGATTCTGTTGTCCTCCATCATAGCTATAAACTGCTCGTCTGTTGATCCTACGGTTTGGTACTAATGAGATACCAAGATCAGGGTGTGAACTGGTAAATCTGTAGAAATTCTTTCCAAGAACGCCGGCGACTGATCTATCGACCAAGGACCATTCTTCATCAGAGTAAAGGTCAGGAATTGTAAATTCCTCAGACGGGCCTTTTGCTTTGATTCTATTTACCAGTTCCAACACTGTGAAAATGTTTTCTGACGGAAAAAGTCGAGAGCGGATGTAATCCTGTACCGTCATCATGTTGTCTTCAGCATCCTGTTCCAGCCGTTTACCATACTCTTCATTCAAATCGAAACGGTATGTAGGCATAGTGGCCTCCTTTCTTATTTAATTGTTGCACGCACAGCAGAACGTGTCAATTATTTTTGAAAAAAGTTTTCACAAAAACCGGAAAACAGATCGGAAATCCCCTTAGCAAATTAGAAGGAATTCACCTTCGGACGTTTGCGAAAGAGAGGTGAGATGAATGGAACGTTCAAATAATGAAAGACCGGTGGCTTACATCTGCTTGCCATATGCGGGCGACACAAAGACCAATACGGAGAATGCAAAGCGCTACAGCAGGTATGCGGTTGATGCCGGAGTGATACCATTTGCGCCGCATCTGCTCCTTCCACTTTATATGAAGGAAGAGAGCGAACGCGGAATGGCACTCTACATGGATCTTGTATTCCTTAGTCGCTGTGACGAGCTTTGGATATTTGGCAAAACAATCTCCAGCGGTATGCAGGCTGAAATCGATCATGCCACAAAGCTTGGTAAGAGAGTGCGCTATTTTACAGAAAACCTAATAGAAGGAGGACCGCAGGATGCGTGATTTGAAAATTGCATACGGTAACTCTCGCCAGGCCAAGTTCTGGTCCAACAAAACAATCACATTTGAGGACCTGTGCGAGAGACTTAAAACTCCGATCAGGACATCGGAGACATCAGAAGAGTATCCGAAGCTTCCGAAGCCACAGAGAGATGTCATCAAAGACAAATCCGTGTATCGGAAGAGCTTATGAACGATTCTGTATTTGATCTTGAGAATTACATTTCTCAGGAATTTGCACGCAGAATCGGTGCTGCAGAGGAGGAGTCATTCCTCACCGGCGATGGCAACAAGAAGCCTGAAGGCGTATTCACCAAGGTTACTGCAACCGATGGAGCGCTTACAACAATCAACGATGCAAAGGCCATAAATCAGGTGGTTCAGTGTTCTGATTCCATGCTGGAGATCCTAAAGGATAACCTGGAAGCGGTTATTGGCGAGGAGACAGAAAAAGAACTGGATAGTATTGCATCCGAACTTGCGCTGCAGCAGGAGGCGCTTCTTGAAGCAACACGTGAAAAAAAGCCATACGAAGACATTGCAGATGCAATTGAAAATCTAAGGGACCGCAAACAAGAGGTTCTTACGGAGAAAGCCATGCAGGAAGGTCGGAAGTTACGAATTGAGGAGATGACGACATTCCTTAATGGGATGAGCCAGGAGCTCACCGAATACGATGAGCAGATGGTTCGTAAATACATCGAAAAGATAACTGTTTTTGACAACTACTTCGAAGTCGAATTTAAGGCGGGACTCAAGATTGAGATAGAAAAATGAATACTCCAAAAAGGTTGCTCCGGGCGTGGGATTTCATGCTCGGAGAGTTTTTTGTTAATGTAAGGCTATACAAAAGCATTGAAAGTATCAACCTGGAGGTTTATAATATACATTTGGAGGGTATTACGGATGAAGACATCAGACCTGGTTAGAGAGCTTTGTAAGAAACAGCACATTTCATTAGCGGAGCTCAGCCGCAGGATCGGACAGACACCTCAGAATCTGAATAAGAAGCTAAAGAGGGATACACTCTCAGTAGATGAATTAAAGCAGATCGCGGATGCTGTCGGGGTGGATTTTGACCTGGGATTTGTGCTGCCGGATGGCTCTAAAATAAATAACGAAGCGGAGTGAGAGCATGAATATTAACAATATCAATGTAAACAAGTATCCGATCTCTCAGATTCTTGATCCGGAGTCTAAGACGATTTATGAGATCCCGAAATATCAGAGAGAGTATATTTGGGGCACTAAGCAGTGGGAAGAACTGTTTAATGACTTGATGGAGAATGGAGCAGGCTATTTCCTGGGTTCTATTATTTGTATTAATACTACACAGGACACCCTGAACAATCCGAAATTCGAAGTGGTTGATGGTCAGCAGCGTTTGACTACGCTCAGCCTTCTGCTCGCGGCTTTATACGTCACCCTTGACTCTAACCGCGATTCTCTGGATGAAGATCAGCAATCCGATATCCTACAATTAAAGAGAAAACTTGTTATAAAGAAGACGCAGTCTGAGATTCGTATTGTTCCTCAGGTACAGCATAAAAACCATGAGGATTACATGGGACTGCTTGCAGATAAGAAGATTATTGCGCCACACCAGACACCTAAGTTTGCTGGTAACCGCAGAATTTTCCAAGGCTATAACTATTTCAAGAGACGTATTGATAGTGAACTGGAAGCTTCCAATAATAGGGTTGCTACAATGTTTGAGATTTTGGAGAAGGTCAACACGGCTATTCTTGTTATGATCGAGGTCTCAAATCACTCTGATGCGTACACTCTTTTTGAGTCATTAAACGATCGTGGTACGCCGCTTACATCACTTGACCTGATAAAGAACTTATTCCTGGCCAGGTTGGACATCACCGCCAGTGATAATCTTGATTATTACTTTGACCGTTGGACCCAGATAATGGATGCGCTTGGTGATGATGATAGCGCGAGGGAGAGATTCTTCAGACAGAATTATAATGCCTTCCGTAAGGATATGAATGTTCCGTTCCTTGTAGAAGGCGATGATAGGCTCTATCCGTTGGGGACTATTGCGACCAGATCTACAATGCTGGATATCTATGAAAAGATTGTAGTTAAGGACCCGTCTAAGTTCCTGGACGACGTATATGAAAATGCACAGATATATTCGAGGATCATTCTTCAAAATACGGATGATCTTACGGCGGCTGTTAAGGAAGCGTACTTGGACCTGCAGCGCGTGGGAGGCGTTCCTTCATATCTGTTCCTGCTTTATCTGGATAAGAAAAAAGATGCGCTCGGGATTGATGAGGCGTTATATGTAAAGATAATCCGATTCCTGATCACATTCTTTGTAAGACGTAATATGACCGATGTTCCGCCTACGCGAGATGTAACTCGTTTGTTCATGGCCTTCATCGAAGAGATGGAGAAGCAGAGCTATACCGGCGAGACTATCTATACGAAGCTGCGTGAAAAGCTGATAGCGGTTTCTGCAGATGATGCTGTTTTCGAAGAGAAGCTTCGTGGACCGGTTTATAAAGAAAATACCGGTGCTACAAGATTTATTCTTTGCATGATAGCAAAGCAGGGTATGACAGCGGAGAGCCAGAAAAACCTGTGGGAGAAGAACGGAAGCAATCAGTATATTTGGACCATTGAACACATCTTCCCGGAAGGAAAGAACATCCCGGATGCCTGGGTTGATATGATTGCCGGTGGCGATAGAGACAAGGCTAACGAGTACCTTGAGGAGTATGCTCACACATTCGGAAATCTAACTATCACCGGATACAACAGCTCGCTCGGTAATAAATCCTTTAAAGAGAAGAAAGAGCGTAAGGATAGCAACGACAATCCGATCGGTTATTTGAATGGTCTGAATTTGAATGCTGATCTTGCAGGCACAGACAAGTGGACGGTGGATCAGATTAAGGCAAGGACGGATAAACTCGTAAGTGAAATACTCGCATTGTTTACTCTGTAAATGATGCTGGCTGGAGGCGCCCATGGCAAAGAAGCAAAAGCAGAGTCTTGAGCAATGGTGCCAGGATAATGATAGAGAGGATTTGCTCTGGGAATGGGATGAGGAGAAGAACTCCAAGTTGAGATTTCCGATGGTACCAGATACAACAGAATATTGCACTGCACTTTCTGCATGGTGGAAATGTAGCGAGGGGCACGAATGGTATGCTCCTGTACAGAAAAGAACCACGTTTGGACTGGGCTGCCCAATTTGTCATCCGGAACAGGCGTACATCCCTGTTGGTACTAAGTATGGGTGTTTGACGGTTCTTAGCGTTACGCCAGTGGATGAGGCAGATCGTTATAGCAGAATTTATGGCCCTACATATAACTGTGTATGCGATTGCGGTAAGAAGGTGAGTAAGTCTGAGTTTCAGTTCTTGGAGAAAAACACCGCTATTGCACTGAGACGATCCGCAGGAGCAGGAATTCCAGATGGGCGTTTGCTGAATGGGATAAAGCAAACGAGTGTGGCCTGAAGACCGCTCAAGAAGAAAAGAAGAAAGCGACTTACAAAAGGGTCCTTGATGAAAGCTATACGTTGGACCTTGTTGGCACGATTCATGAATCACTTGAGGTGTTGGAATGTGTCAATGATCACTATGAGGAGCTTCGGTATATAACCGATCTGCGCAAAAAAGGCGGAGGCACTTACTTCATATATAAATTGTACAAGTGCCGGTGCTATTTGTGTGGTAAGGAGCAGGAGATAAAATCATCGAAGTTTTCCATTAACCCGCCGACCGAGTATGGCTATGACGCCTACAACGGATACTGGAGTGACGCACATTGTGATTGCCACTCGATTTCCTCGTTCCAGTGGATTGTAACCAAGCTACTGAAGGAAAACGGAGTGCCTTATAGGGTTGAGGTTTCTTTCCCTGATTTATATGGAGCCGGGAAGGTGAATCTGCTCAGGTATGACTTCGGGGTATACGACGAGGCAGGAAATATAAAGTGCCTGATTGAATGCCAGGGTGAACAGCACTACGAGCCGGTTGATGAATTTGGAGGAAAGTCTCAATTCACGGCTCAGAAGAAGAACGACGAGCTGAAACGATCCTACGCCAAGGAGCATGGAATACCGCTTTATGAGATTCCATACAAGAATAAGAAATTCGAGAAGGTAGAAGCGTTTCTGCGTAAAAAGGAAATTATAAAGTGATGGTCGAGCAATTACCGTGGACAGGCAAAGCGGGCGTTTGCAGATTGAGTAATTACCACGGACGACCAGAGGCTTATTTTGCACGGTGGACTAGTTTTTCTAGACGACCGTTGGCAGCAGACGTACTTGCTGTCATCTCAAGCCACTGCGAAGCTGTTACGCTCCTGACACGACAGAAGAAGTAACTGATAAGTCAGTTTGGTGTAAATAGTATAAAAATAATGGATTCCGTACAAAAAAGTTCCGAAATCAGGAATTTTTGTACGGGATTTCTTTTATTTGCGTACTTGGCGAAAATAAAGCATTTTTATAAAACAAAATTACCTGCTTTTGTATTTTTTTCACCGATATTGGCGTTTTAAATACAAGAAAATTCGTAGGGATCTGTAAGGCACTTTTACATTAGCTTTTTACAGTCGTTGACAGTCACAGCCTTTTACCATAAAATGAACAGTAAGAATGTATGAAAAAGGAAGAGAAAAATGGGAAAATCTGAGAAACAGATGGATAAAGAGCAAGGGCGCAACCAGCGGATCATTGATACAGCGTTCCGGCTTTTTGTAGAAAAGAAAATAGAAGCGGTCAGCATGGATGAGGTCGCAAAAGAAGCCGGTGTGGGACGTGCCACATTGTTCCGTTGTTACAACAATAAGACGGAGCTGGCTATTGCGGTCTGCGCATCGAAATGGAAGGATTATCTGGACAAGCTGGATGAGGTAAGACCAATCTCTTCAATACACGATATCCCGGCAATCGACAGATTTACTTTCACTTTGGACAGTTATATCGGAATGTACCAGAACCATAAGGATATTCTGCAGTATAATGATAATTTCAATAATTTTGTGACGCATCAGACTGTGCAGGAAGAGGAACTGGCGAATTTCCACGCATCCCTGAATTCCGTCAACACAAGACTTCATATGATGTATGCGAAGGCAAAAGAGGACAAGACTTTCCGCACGGATATTCCGGAGGAACAGTTCATGCGTGTGACGGTGCATACCATGATGGCAGCGTGTACCCATTACGCAGGTGGTTTTATCTGGGGAGCAACGGACAACAAGGATTATACAGGTGATCTGCTGCTTTTAAAGGAAATGATCCTGAATTATGCCCGGAATGACGCCAATCTCTAATTTTCAGGTATACTGATCCCGACAGCCGGTGGAACAGATGACTGATTGACATTGCAATTTCAGAAAATCTGTGATATAGTAGCCACAATTGAATATGGAGTATTCAGGTGCCGGAGCAGTCACGTAAGTAGCTGGCTCCGGTGAAAAGGGAAGCAGGTGTAAGTCCTGCACGAACTCGTCACCGTAATTAGGGAGCTGAAGCCGATAGATCACTGGGAGACCGGGAAGATGGCGGATGCAATGATCTTCAAGCCGGGAGACCTGCCTGAATGCTGTACAGAAACATTTGTTTCAAAGCCACGAGTAACTGGTTGTACGTGTGGAATGCAGAAGGGACAGAATCTTTTTTGCATTCGTTTCTTATGTGTACAAACCCTTTACCTGAAATAGGAAAAGGGTTTTATTTTTGGTGCTGAATAGCTATAAAACATGTTTCTGACTTACATATTTAAGAACACCGGGGCAAACCCCAAAATCAAAAGAGACAGAAAAACTGTCAGAGGAGGAAACATGAAAAGAAGAATCGTAGCAGTAGTACTGGCAACCGTACTGGGCGCTGTATGCATCACCGGATGCGGCAATACCCAGGAGACCGTAGAGAGCACTGCACAGGTAAGCACTGAGGCTCAGACCACCCAGGCAGCGGAAACAGCAGCTACCGAAAGCACCGAAGATGCAGATCAGGCAGCAGCCGATGAAGTAGCAGCAATGATCGATGCCATCTATGTGCAGGAGAGAACTGAGAATACAGATAAGCAGTGTGCAGATGCCAAGGCAGCATGGGATGCACTGACCGACGCACAGAAGGAACTGGTAGAGGGAGAAAATGCAGATCCCGATTATTTCGGCAGAGATACCGGAGATGCTTCCAAGGATGATCCCCGTAATCAGGATGAGATCGGTGAGAACGAGATTCTGGTAGTAAGCTTCGGCACTTCCTTTAACGACAGCCGTGTGGCTGATATCAAGGGTATCGAGGATGCGATCGCAGCAGCCAATCCCGACTGGTCTGTAAGAAGAGCATTTACCGCACAGATCATCATCAACCATATACAGGCAAGAGATGATGAGCATATCGACAACATGGATCAGGCACTGGACCGCGCTGTGGCAAACGGTGTTAAGAACCTGGTAGTACAGCCTACCCATCTGATGCACGGGGCAGAGTATGACGAGCTGATGCAGGCAGTAGAAGCCTACAAGGATCAGTTCGCATCCGTAAAAGTCGCTGAGCCCCTGTTAGGTGAAGTGGGAGACGATGCAACCGTTGTCAATGCAGATAAGAAAGCAGTAGCGGAAGATCTGACTGCAGAAGCAGTGAAGACCGCTGGGTATGACAGCCTGGATGCTGCAAAGGAAGATGGCGTGGCATTCGTATTCATGGGTCACGGAACTTCCCACACCGCAAAGGTGTCTTACAGCCAGATGCAGACACAGATGAACGAACTGGGATATGAAAATGTATTCATCGGAACCGTAGAAGGTGAGCCGGAAGAGACCGCCTGTGAAGAAGTCATCAAGGCTGTTGCGGAAGCAGGTTACACCAAAGTGGTTCTTCGTCCCCTGATGGTAGTAGCAGGTGACCATGCCAACAACGATATGGCAGGCGAGGATGAGGATTCCTGGTTAAGCCAGTTCAACGCTTCCGGCAAGTTCGACAGCGTGGATACCCAGATCGCAGGTCTCGGCGGGATCAAGGCTATCCAGGATCTGTATGTGGCACATACCGCAGCAGCAATGTCTGAGAAATAAATAAGAATCAAAATTACAAATGAAATAAGGATTAAAATAAGGATTAAAATCAGTAATGAAAGCAAAGACATTAATGAATAAAATCATAATCGTGGGCGGACTGAGTGCCTGTCTGCTGCTTGGCGGCTGTGGAGCAGGTCAGGCAGCGGATGCGACATCCGCAGAAAGCACGGTTGCCGCACAGGAAAGCACTGTAACACCGACAGAGAGCACGGAAACGGCGGAAACTGTCAGCACAGAGACTGCGCAGGACAAGGCACAGCTTCCTGATGGTGTCTACACCGCTGAATTTTCCACGGACAGCTCCATGTTCCATGTCAGTGAAGCCTGTGACGGCAAGGGAACCCTGACGGTAAAGGATGGCGTTATGACCATTCACATTTCCTTAGGCTCCAAGAAGATCCTGAATCTCTATCCGGGTCTGGCGGAAGATGCAGCCAAAGATGGTGCAGTGCTGCTTGAGCCCACCACGGATACCGTGACTTACAGTGACGGCATGACGGAAGAAGTCTACGGCTTCGATGTTCCCGTACCTGCGATCGGAGAGGAATTCGATCTGGCACTGATCGGTACCAAGGGAAAATGGTATGACCATAAAGTAAAGGTATCCGATCCGGTAGGGGAGGGCACCGCAGACACTTTTGATCTGAGCACTGTAGAAGACGGCAGCTACACCATCGAACTGACCATGGAGGGCGGAAGCGGCAGAGCAAGTATCCAGTCCCCCGCACAGCTTGCGATAGCTGACGGAGCGGCAACGGCGATTCTGGAATGGAGCAGCCCGAACTATGACTATATGCTGGTGAACGGTGAAAAATATCTGCCGGTAAATACGGAAGGCAATTCCGTATTTGAAGTGCCGGTGGAAGCACTGGATGCACCCCTTACCATGATCGGTGATACCGTGGCAATGAGCACACCTCATGAGGTGGAATACACCGTAACTTTCCACTCTGAGACACTTGAGAGTGCAGAGAGCGGTAAGTAATACACATTGGTGCCTGCGGCTCAAATATTGCAGGCAATGAAAGGCATGAAAACTTTGAGGTCAGGAAGAAATAGAAGAAAATGGATTTATGTTCTGCTTCTTATGGGACTGCTGGGGCTAAGTGGCTGCGGCAGTCCTTCTTCTGCTTCTACGGAGACATCGTCGGAAGCACCATCGGAGGTTACCCAGGCAGCAGAGGCCACGCAGGAAGAACAGACAAAATTAGTAAAAACAGGCAGAATGGAGTTGCAATATGCGGAAAATTTTGCGGTGGACTATTATGAAGATGGTTATAAGATGCTGACAACGCTTCCCGACAGTAAACGGTATCTGATAGTGCCGGAGGGACAGCCGGTGCCACGGGGACTGGATGAGGACGTCAGTATCTTGCAGGAACCGCTTCAAAATATATATCTGGTGGCATCCGGCGCGATGGACATGTTCGCCTCGCTGGACGCTGTGGATCAGATCCGGTTCTCCGGACAGAAGCAGGAGAACTGGTACATTCAGACAGCAAAGGATGCCATGGCGGCAGGGGACATGATCTATGCCGGAAAATACAGTAAACCGGATTATGAATTACTGGTGTCTGAAGGCTGTGATCTGGCGATCGAGAACCGGATGATCACGCACTCGCCGGAGGTGGTGGAAATGCTTCAAAGCTTTGATATTCCGGTGATGATCGAATATTCCAGCTATGAACAGCATCCTTTGGGAAAAGTGGAATGGGTCAAATTTTTCGGAGCTCTGACCGGAAAGGAAGCGGAGGCAGAAGAAGCCTTTGCGGAGCAGACAGAGATTCTGGAAAAAGTAGAAAGCGGGGAAAAAACAGGGAAGACCATAGCATTTTTCTATGTGACTTCCAACGGACTGATCCAGGTACGGCAGAGCACGGATTATATTCCGAAGCTGATCGAACTGGCAGGGGGAAGATACATTTTTGAGGATCTCGAGGACAGCGGAAGCGGACGCTCCACACTGAACATGCAGGTCGAAGATTTCTATGCCGGGGCTAAGGATGCAGACATTCTGATCTACAATAGCTCGATCGACGGTGGCGTGACCACGTTGGACGAACTGATCGGCAAATGCAATATTCTAAAAGACTTTAAGGCCCTACAGGAGGGGCAGGTCTATTGCACCACCAACGATATGTACCAGCAGTCCATGGCGATCGGGTATTTATTGCAGGATATGCATACGGTGTTGACGGACGATGATACCGCTAAGCTGCGTTATCTGTTTCTCTTACAGTAAGATGGAGAACCTAGAAACACAGCGTAAGCATAAGAGCGTTGGAATGAGATTAGAATACGATTGGAATACGAATAGGAAAAGAAGGAGAAAAACATGCAGCAGCGCAGGAAAATCAGATATCTCATAGCGTTTGTTCTATTGACGGCAGGCATTCTCGTGCTGCTGCTTTGCAATATAGGGATCGGAACAGTGAAGATCCCACTGACAGCAATACTGACTACGGGAAGAACTAAAGAAGCCATGAATGCCAGAATCCTGTGGGAGATCCGATTTCCCCGGACACTGGCGGCGGGGATCCTGGGCGGAGCGTTGGCACTTGCCGGGTATCTGCTTCAGACCTTTTTCCACAACCCCATAGCCGGACCTTTCGTCTTAGGAATTTCTTCCGGGGCGAAGATGGTAGTGGCACTGGTGATGGTATTTTTGTTGGGGAATACGGTCCGTGTCAGCTCCGGACTGTTGATCCTGGCGGCATTTTTAGGAGCTATGTTGTCCATGGGATTCGTACTTCTCATGGCGAGAAAGGTAGACAGCATGTCTATGCTGGTGGTCAGCGGCGTGATGATCGGTTACATCTGTTCCGCCATTACGGAACTGGTGGTGACTTTTGCGGAGGATGCGGATATCGTGAATCTCCACAACTGGTCGAGAGGAAGCTTTTCCGGAATGACCTGGGACAATGTGAAAGTGATGAGTATCGTGGTGGCAGTGACTTTCCTTATGGTGATCCTGTTAGCAAAGCCGCTGGAAGCCTACCAGCTGGGTGAGACGTATGCACAGAATCTGGGAGTGAACATCCGGACATTGCGGATCCTGCTGGTGGTGTTGTCCAGCGTACTTTCGGCATGCATCGTGGCATTTGCCGGACCCATCTCTTTTGTGGGGATCGCCGTGCCGCAGCTGATCCGGAAATTATTCGGCACCACAAAACCGTTACTCATGATACCGGCATGTTTCTTAGGAGGCAGTGTGTTCTGCCTGTTCTGTGATCTGTTGGCAAGAACCTGGATGGCACCCACAGAGCTTGGTATCAGCACAGTGACGGCAATCTTCGGAGCACCGGTGGTATTGTGGATCATGGTATCCAAAAGCAGACGGGAGCGTGGATAACTTACCTATGAAGACGCAGAAGCCTTATTATATTACAACGGAAAAAATAAGCGTGGGTTACGATGGAAAGCCTCTGATCGAAGAAGTGGAGATCGCACTCAGGAAGGGAGAGATCCTGACGTTACTGGGACCTAACGGTGCCGGAAAATCGACGATCTTAAAAAGTATTGCGAGACAGCTGTCCCTGATCGCGGGAACGGTGCGGCTGGACGGAGAAGATATGCGGACACTCACCGGGGCAGAACTGTCAAAAAAAATGGCAGTGGTAATGACAAAACGCCTACGGGGGGAACTGATGACCTGCGAGGATGTGGTAGCCACCGGAAGATACCCCTACACAGGGCGTTTCGGCGTGCTGCGGGCAGAAGATCATGCAGCGGTGCAAAACGCCATGGAACTGGTGCAGGTGGCAGAGATTGGGGATTCTTTGTTTGACCGGATCAGTGACGGGCAGAGACAGCGGGTGATGTTAGCAAGAGCCATTTGTCAGGAGCCGGAGATATTGATCCTGGACGAGCCGACTTCTTACCTGGATGTGCGGCATAAACTGGAATTTTTATCGATCCTGCAAAAGCTGTGCAGGGAGAGAGAACTTACGGTGATCCTGTCCTTGCATGAGTTGGAGCTGGCGGAGAAGATCTCCGATAGGATTCTGTGTCTGAACGGCAGGGCGGTGGACCGGATCGGAACGCCGGAGGAAGTCATGACAGCCGGCTATATCACCGAACTCTATGGCATCCGGATGGGAAGCTATGATGAGGGCAGCAGTGATATGGAGCTGGCGGCGTCGGAAGGAACACCGCAGGTCTTCGTGATCGCCGGAGCCGGAAGCGGACGGAAAATTTACCGGCGTCTGCAGAGAGCGGGGATCCCCTTTGTCACCGGGATCCTGCATGAAAATGATCTGGATTATCCCGTGGCGAAGGCACTGGCGGCGGAGGTGATCGCAGAGCATCCTTTTGAGCCGGTGGCACAGGAAAAAATACAGGCAGCGAAGAAACAGTTGGAAAAGTGTAACCACGTTATCTGCTGTCGGGAGAATTTCGGCAGTCTGGAGACTTATCAGAGAGAGCTTTTAGAGTACGCAGAACAGCTGGGGAAGCAGATAGAAAAGTCAGAAAGCCCGGAGCAACAGCGCGGGTGTTAGAAAACAGAGAAACGAAATTCCCGGGATGTCGGTGGCATCTGTGGGATGGAGAAAACGATGGCAAAAGTTATTATGATACAGGGCACCATGTCCGGTGCCGGGAAAAGTCTCCTGGTGGCGGGCCTATGCCGGATCTTCCGGCAGGACGGTTATCGGGTCGCCCCTTTTAAATCACAGAATATGGCACTCAATTCCTATATCACGAAAGAAGGACTGGAAATGGGCAGGGCACAGGTCATGCAGGCGGAAGCGGCAGGGATCGAACCGCTGGTGTGCATGAATCCTATTTTATTAAAGCCCACCAGCCATACCGGATCCCAGGTCATCGTGAACGGGGAGGTACGGGGAAATCTGTCCGCCAGAGACTATTTTGCCCACAAGACGGAACTGATCCCGGATATCAAGGCAGCCTTCCGCAAGCTGGAAACTTATGCGGATATCATTGTCATCGAGGGCGCCGGAAGTCCGGCGGAGATCAACCTGAAACAGAATGACATCGTAAATATGGGAATGGCGGCAATGGTGGATGCACCGGTACTTTTAGTGGGAGACATTGACAGAGGCGGCGTGTTCGCACAGCTTTTGGGAACCCTGATGCTGCTGACCGAAGAGGAACGGGAACGGGTAAAGGGATTGATCATCAACAAATTCCGTGGAGACAGCACGATTTTAGACCCCGGCATTCAGATGTTAACAGAACGGGGACAGGTGCCGGTGCTGGGAACGGTACCTTATATGGAACTTACGCTGGAAGATGAGGACAGCCTGACAGACCGTTTTGATGTAAAACGTGTGGGGAAGATCGAGCTGGCTGTGATCCACTATCCCAGAATTTCAAATTTTACGGATTTTGATGTGTTTGAGCAGATGCCGGAGGTCAGTGTCCGGTATGTGACGAATGTAAGAGAGCTGGGAACGCCGGAACTGATATTTCTCCCCGGCAGTAAAAATACCATGGGAGATCTGAAATGGATGCGGCAGAACGGACTGGAGGCAGCGATAAAACGGGCTGCGGGAAAAGTTCCCATTTTCGGAATCTGCGGAGGCTATCAGATGTTAGGCTGTGAGATCGCGGATCCGGACAGTGTAGAGGAAGGCGGACAGATCCGCGGCATGGAACTGCTTCCGGTACGGACAGTGCTGCAGAAGGAGAAACATCGCTGCCAGACAGATGGAACTCTGGATGCGGTGGAGGGTATTTTCTCCGGACTTACGGGATGCGAGTTCACGGGGTATGAGATCCATATGGGACAGACAGTGTATTGTAACGGGGACGGCAGCGGTGCGAAGGGGACAGTGGACAAGGTAGCCGGACTGGCAAATGGTGCAGAAAATGTAGTCAGTGACTCCACCGGCAGAATCTATGGTTCCTATATTCACGGTCTGTTCGACAAGGGGGAGATCGCCGGGCGTATGATACAGACCCTGGCCCGGGAAAAAGGCATCTCCCTGGAGGACGGCGTCTGGGAGGATTACCGCACTATTAAGGAAAGACAATACGATAAGCTGGCAGATACCCTGCGGGAATATCTGCGTATGGAGGAAATCTATGGTATGCTCAGAGAAGCCCGTATTTCATAACTATACCGTACGGGAATTGGCGCAGATCCGGATCACGCCGCCGGACGAAGCAGTGAGAAAGCTTGTGAAAAAGCATTGGGACACTCTGGCAAAGCCGCTGGACGGCATGGGCAGCTTTGAAACCATCACGGCACAGATCGGAGCCATCTTAGGTACGGAAGTGATCGATATTCGTAAAAAGGGTGTGCTGCTCTTCTGCGCCGATAACGGCATTGTAGAGGAGGGGGTGACCCAGTCCGGGCAGGAGGTTACGCTGGCGGTGGCAAAGTCCATGGCCAGGAAGGGTTCCTCAGTCTGCAGGATGGCACAGAGCATCGGTGCCGAGACCATTCCCGTGGACATCGGGATAAATAGTGAGGAATCCATCCCCGGAGTATGGAACTGCAAAGTGTGCTCCGGAACAAGAAATTTCTTAAAAGAACCGGCTATGACGGAAGAAGAGACCGTCCGTGCCATTGCCACAGGAACCAGACTGGTACGGGAGTGTAAGGAAAAAGGATACGGTATCCTTGCCACCGGGGAAATGGGAATCGGTAACACCACCACCAGCAGTGCAGTGACAGCCGCCCTATTACAGTGTGGGGCAGAGGAAGTCACCGGCAGAGGCGCGGGACTGACAGATCAGGGACTGGCTCGGAAGCAACAGGTGGTGCGCACCGCCTTGGAAAACTATGATCTGTGGTATGCGGATGCCTTCACGGTATTGCAGACAGTCGGAGGACTGGATATTGCCGGACTGACCGGTATGTGCATCGGCGGAGCCTTGTGGCATGTGCCCATCGTGCTGGATGGCGTGATCAGCATGGCAGCGGCCCTGGTGGCGGAGCGGCTGTTCCCCGGTGTGCGGGAATATCTGATCCCTTCCCATCTTGGGAAAGAACCGGCGGCAGTGAAGCTGGCAGATGCTTTGCAGCTGTCTCCGGTGATCCATGCGGGAATGGCACTGGGAGAAGGAACCGGAGCCGTTATGATGTTCACACTGCTGGATATGGCAATGAGCATTTATGGACAGAGCGCTACCTTCTCAGAAATCGAAGTAGAACAATATAGACGTTAACAGTTCAGCCATGAACATATCCGGGCGCAAAAATCATGCTTGCATGATTTTGTGAGCGAATGGCGCGGGCTGAACATCCAGACAAATGGAGAAGCAACATGATGACACTGATCCTGGGCGGCAGTGGCAGCGGAAAATCCGCTTATGCGGAAGATTATCTGCTACGGGCTGCCGGTGATAAGAAAAAATATTATATCGCCACCATGCAGATCCGGGATGCGGAGATGCAGGCAAAGGTGGACAGGCATCACAGGCTGCGACAGGGGAAAGGCTTCACTACCATCGAACAGCCTATGGAGTTGGAGCAGGCGGTCTTGCAAATGGAACCGGCAGGAGCGGTATTGTTGGAATGTATGTCAAATCTCACCGCCAACGAAATGTTTTCCGGGGAACAGCCTGTGGATCGTCAGACGGTGATCACAAAGATTCTGCAAGGTATGGAAGGATTAAGAAAACTGGCGGATCCGTTAGTCATTGTAACCAATAATGTATTTGAGGATGGAATGATCTACGATGATTCTACGATGGAATACATCGAGGCACTGGGGCGGATCAACGAACGACTTGCCGCGGAGGCAGACGAAGTTGTGGAAGTTATAGCCGGGATCCCACAGCGGATCAAACCCGGCTCACCAGGAGCAAAAGCACAGAACCGGCAGGACAGCCGGGGATAGAAAGGAAACAGATATGCGAATTATCAAATCGTTTTTCATAGCGTTTTCCATGTATTCCAAGATCCCCATGCCACAGTTTCAGTGGAAGGACGAGGACATGCGGTACGCCCTCTGCTTTTTTCCATGGGTGGGTGCGGTGATCGGTGCTTTGTGGTATCTGTGGAAATGGTTCTGTGACCGGTTCGCGGTGGGAACCCTGTGCTATGCTGTGGTGGGGACGGCAATACCGCTTTTGGTCACCGGGGGATTTCATGTGGACGGTTTTTTAGATACCTGTGATGCACTGCATTCCTACCAGCCAAGAGACCGGAAGCTGGAGATCTTGAAGGACTCTCATATCGGGGCATTTGCAGTGATCATGCTTGCACTGTACGGACTGATTTTCCTGGGAGGATTCTCGGAGATCACGACACTGCGTATGCTTACTGTGACGGGCGCCGGATGCTTCCTGTCCAGAGTATTAAGCGGTATCGCAGTGGTGAGCTTCCCTTCGGCAAAGCAGGAGGGGACACTGTATCTGTTTGCGGATAAAGCCCACAAAAGGGTGGTAAAAAGTACTTTGTACGGACAGGGAATCCTTTGCATTTTATTTATGCTGTGGATATCTGTCGTGGCGGGAGGGCTCGCCGTGGCAGCAGCCCTGCTTAGCTTTGCGTATTATTACCGGCGCAGCAAAAAAGAGTTTGGCGGCATCACCGGGGACACTGCGGGATATTTTGTGACATTCTGTGAGGGGTGTGTGGTGGTTGTCGTGGCAATCGCGGAAAGGCTGATGTAATGATATTGATCATTGGTGGATTTGCCCAGGGAAAACTGCATTATGTGAAGCAGCGTTATGTACGCTGTGAGGATGGACGGAAAGTGGCTGTTTTGGATGGAACACTGGAACTGCCCGCAGAGACAGGCGCTTTGCAGGTGATCGTCAATCATCTGCACCACTCTATCCGGGAGCAGCTGCGACAGGGAACCGCTCCGGAGGCAATGATAGATCATTTCTGCAAGGAACATCCGGACTGCATTCTGATCTGTGATGAGATCGGCAACGGCATCGTCCCCATGGAAGCGGAGGAGAGAATTTACAGAGAGCGCACCGGAAGAATACTGGAACAGTTGGCAGCGCAGGCAGATGAGGTGGTGAGAGTCGTATGCGGAATCGGACAGAAGATCAAATAGAGATTCATCTTACCCTCATCCGGCACGGAGCGACGCTTTCTAATAAAGAGGGCCGGTATCTTGGGAAAACGGACGAAGCTTTAAGTCCGGACGGTATCAGGACACTGGAAAAATCCGTGACAGACAGGATCTACCCAATTGCCGATGTCCTGTTTTCCGGTCCCATGAAGCGGTGTCTTGAGACCGCACAGATCTTGTATCCGGGGCAGACTCCTATCTGTATCCCGGAGTGGACAGAGATGGATTTCGGTGCGTTTGAGGGACATAATTATCAGGAACTTTCAGGAGATCCGAACTATCAGAGATGGATCGACAGCGGAGGTACCCTGCCGTTTCCGAAAGGAGAGAGCAGGGAAGAGTTTATCCGCCGAAGTGTTGCCGGATACGAAAAAATGGTATATCACATGAAAAGGATCTGGGAGAGAAGTGCTGCATCGGGGCAGAGGGATCGCAAGATACAAAATGCATCCGCGGTGGTTCACGGCGGAACAATCATGGCGCTGCTTGGTCATTTCCTCGGTGGAGAATATTTTGACTATCAGGTAAAATGCGGACAGGGTTACAGTGGCAGGCTGGCATTTAAGGCAGGCGGAGGAGCCACGCAGTGGAAGGAATTTCGCCCGCTGTCGGAAGCTACAGTATCGGAACTTACAAAAGGAGAAACGAACGGATGAAATATCATATCCTGGCATTTGGAGCGGGATTTTTACTGGATCAGATCTTTGGCGATCCCTATTTTCTGCCACATCCCATCCGGGGAATCGGCTGGTTGATCGCGAAGACAGAAAAAGCACTGCGCAGTGGCAACCCACAGGAAGATTCCCCGGAGAGAGAGGCAGCGGAGCGCAGACAGGGGAAGCTTTTAGTTGTAAGCGTTTTGCTGCTTACGGGGATGTTTACGGCATTGATCCTGGTGGGAGCATATGCACTTTATCCGAGGATCGGCATGGTGGTGGAGGCGGTCATGACCTATCAGATCCTGGCGGCAAGGTGTCTGCAGGTGGAGAGCGGAAAAGTATGGAAACAATTAAAGGCGGGGAATCCGGAGGCTGCCAGAGAGGCGGTATCCATGATCGTGGGAAGAGATACCCAGAATCTTACGGAAGAAGGAGTGGCGAAGGCTGCCATCGAGACTGTGGCGGAGAACACTTCCGACGGTGTGATCGCGCCGATGCTGTATACGGCACTGGGAGGGCCGGTGCTTGGATTCTTATATAAGGCAGTCAATACCATGGACTCTATGGTCGGCTATAAAAATGACAGATATCTGCACTTTGGAAGGGCGGCGGCGAAGCTGGATGATGTGGTGAATTTCTTCCCGGCGAGGATCAGCGCATTTTTGATGATCGGGGCGGCATTTCTTGGCGGAAAAAGCTATAACGGCAGGCAGGCATGGCGTATCTGGCGCAGAGACAGCAGAAAGCACGCCAGTCCCAATTCCGCCCAGACGGAATCCGTATGTGCCGGCGCACTGGGAATACAATTGGCAGGCGATGCCAGTTACTTTGGCAAAGTCGTGAAGAAACCCTATATCGGGGATCCAAAACGGCAGGTGGAATATGAGGATATCCGGAGAGTCAATCGTCTGATGAACCGGACGGCATGGATCTGTGAGCTGTTGTGCCTGGGAATCCTGACCTGGGTGGCAGCGGGCTGTGGATGGTTATAACACGGCGGCTGGCAATCTGTGAAGGAAAGCTCTAAAAAGAAAACAGGTTCAAGAAAAGAAATGAGGAAACAACAGATGCAGCAGAATATACATGGTGGTGACATATACAGCAGACCGGTACGGCTGGATTTTTCGGTAAACGGCAATCCCTTGGGAATGCCGGCGGAGGCAAGGCTTTCACTTTTAGCGGCTATCGATCATGTGGGGGAATATCCCGATGCCGCAGCAGGCGAACTGACAGAGACAGTAAGTCATATGCTGTCGGTGCAAAACGGCAGGGAAATTCCAAAGGAGTATCTGCTGTTTGGCAACGGGGCATCAGAACTTTTTCTGGCGATCGTACATGCACTTAAGCCAAAAAATATTGTGATCCCGGTGCCGTCCTTTTACGGATATGAGTATGCGGCGAAGGCGGCAGACAGCCATATAAAATATGCATATCTGCCGGAGGAGACCGCATTTTGCCCGGGGAAGGAATTGTTACAGGCGCTGACGGCAGACACAGATCTACTGTTTCTTGCAAATCCCAACAATCCCACAGGGCAGCTGCTGGGCAGGAAATATCTGCCGGAACTTTTGGAACACTGCAGACAGCAGGGAATCATCGTAGTACTGGATGAATGTTTTATAGAGTTCTGTGAGACGGATAGAGAGCAACCCAGGTCCCTGCTCGGAAAGATAGACCAGTATGAGAATCTGTTGCTGGTACGCGCGTTTACGAAAAGCTTTGCCATGCCGGGGGTGCGTCTGGGATATCTGGTGTGCAGTAATGAGGGGCTTCGGGAGAAAATCCGCAGACAGCTGCCGGAATGGAATCTGTCGGTGTTCGCCCAGAGAGCAGGCATCGTCTGTGCGGAGCAGGCGGAGCAATATCTGCAGGATACCGTGGAATATGTGAAAACAAAGCGTGCGTATCTTAGGGAAGGGCTGGAGGCACTGGGCATCCGGGTAGTGTCCGGAGAAGCGGATTTTCTGCTGCTCTACACCACACAGCCCATCTATGACAGATTGCTTGCAAAAGGCATCCTGATCCGCAACTGTGAGAATTTCCGGGGACTGGGAGAGGGCTATTACCGGATTGCGGTGAAGAAGCAGGAAGAGAATGAAGTGTTGTTGCGAGAACTTGTTATGGGAGACTGATTTATGGATAAAACGAACATTGAATATGTATTGCCGGAAGAGATCGAGATGCGAAGCTTTGAGATCATAGCGACGGAACTGGTAGAGAGGGGAATCACGTTGCCTGCGGAGCAGGATATGATCACCAGACGGGTGATCCATACCAGTGCGGATTTCGATTATGCGGAGACGATGACCTATTCGGAAAATGCAGTGGAGATCGCCAAAAACCTGATAAAAAACGGTGCGGATATTGTGACGGATACGAATATGGCACTGGCAGGGATCAACAAAAAGGTGCTGGCTTCTTTTGGCGGCGAAGCCCATTGCTACATGGCAGACGCAGAGGTGGCAGCAATGGCGAAGGAACGCAGGACCACCCGGGCAGCGATCAGCATGGAACTGGCAGCAAAACGGAAAAAGCCGGTGATCTTCGCTGTGGGAAATGCACCTACGGCACTGATACAGATTTACGAGATGATGCAGGAGAGCAACTGGCGTCCGGCATTCGTCATCGGGGTTCCCGTGGGTTTCGTGAATGTGGAAGCCGCCAAGGAACTGATCCTTCAGACGGAGGTGCCCTATATTATCAACCGCGGAAGAAAGGGCGGCAGCAATGTGGCAGCCGCCATCTGTAATGCATTGTTGTATGAGCTGAGGAAGGAAAGGTAGAGGCATGCGGTATGGATTTACCACAGGAAGCTGTGCGGCAGCAGCGGCGAAGGCGGCTGCTTATATGCTGTTGACCGGCAGGGAGAAAACTAAGATCACCATAGAGACACCCAAAGGCATCCCCTATACGGCACAGATCCTTAGGATCTGTCGTAAGGAGCGGGAGGTCAGCTGCGCCGTGGAAAAAGACGGTGGGGATGATCCCGATATTACCACCGGGGCATTGATCTGTGCGAAGGTCTCACTGCCGCAGGAAGAAGGCAGGGAAGCCCTGGCCCGGGTCGTGATCGATGGCGGCTTCGGCGTTGGTCGTGTGACGAAACCGGGACTGGATCAGCCCGTGGGAAATGCAGCTATTAATCACGTCCCAAGAGAGATGATCGAACGGGAAGTATTACAGGTGTGTCAGGTACTGGATTATTGTGGAAGCCTGTCAGTGGAGATCTCTGTGCCGGAGGGCGAACATCTGGCAGAGCGGACATTTAATCCGAGACTTGGCATCGTGGGCGGCATTTCGATCCTTGGTACCAGCGGTGTCGTGGAACCCATGAGTACCCAGGCCATTTTAGATACGATCCGCGTGGAACTTAGGCAGCAGCGGGCACTGGGAAGAGAAGACGTGGTGATCTCTCCGGGCAATTATGGACTGGATTTTTTGAAAAATACCTATCACTATGATCTGGATAAAAGTGTAAAATGTAGTAACTTTATCGGTCTGACGATCGATATGGCGGTGGAAGAGGGCTTCAAACGTCTGCTTCTTGCAGGACATATCGGAAAACTCATTAAAGTGGCGGGCGGTATCATGAATACCCATTCCAGAGAGGGTGACTGCCGGATGGAGCTGTTGACCGCCTTTGCCGTAAAATGTGGTGTGGCGGCAGTGGATGCTGACAAGCTTTTGTCCTGTGTCACCACAGAGGAAGCCGTGCGGATCCTGGATGAGTGCGGCAGGAGACAGGAAGTCATGGATTATGCCATGGAGCGTATTTTATTTTATCTTGAGAAGCGGGCGAAGGGAAAGCTTGCGATCGAATGTATCATGTATGCCAATGATTTCGGTGCATTGGCGAAAAGTAAGGAGGCGGAGGAATGGTTTACTTTGTTGGCGCAGGAAGCGGAGCAGCAGATCTGATCACGGTGCGGGGCATGCACATGCTGCAACAGGCGGATGTCATCATCTATGCGGGATCGCTGGTGAACCCGGAGCTGTTAGAATATGCCAGAGCAGACTGTGAGATCCATAACAGTGCGCACCTGACCTTAGAAGAAGTGCTTAAGCTCATGCAGGAAGCACAGGCGCAGGGGAAAATGCTGGTGCGTCTGCACACCGGAGAACCCAGCATCTATGGTGCGGTGCGGGAGCAGATGGATGCACTGGACGAGCTGGGAATCCCTTATGAGAGCTGTCCGGGAGTCAGTGCCTGCTTTGGTGCGGCGGCATCGTTAAATCTGGAATATACCCTGCCCGGTGTTTCCCAGACCCTGATCATCACCCGTATGGAAGGGCGGACCGGAGTGCCGCAGAAGGAGAGCATCGAAAGTCTGGCAGCCCATCATGCTTCCATGGCGATCTATTTAAGCACGGGAATGCTGCGGGAACTGAGCCACAGACTGATCTCAGGCGGTTATGCGAAGGACACCCCCGCAGCCCTTGTCTACAAGGCAACCTGGCCGGAGGAAGAGGCTTATATCTGTACGGTGGAGACACTGGCACAGGTAGCGGAAGAACATGGCATCAAAAAGACAGCACTGGTACTGGTGGGGGATGTTATCACCCATGGAAATTATCAGAAGTCGAGGCTGTATGCGGCGGATTTTACCACAGAATTCCGTCAGGCAAAATGCTGTGCCATACAGGCAGAGGAAACGCAGGAGGGGCGGCGTGAAGATTAGTGTGATCAGCTTTACGGAAACAGGACAACAGCTGGCGGAGCGGATCCGGGAGAGCATGGATGGGGAAACTGCGGTCACGCTCTATACCAAATGCTCCCGACTGGAAAAAAAGACGGTACCGGCTGTGGATGACAGCGATGCAGACACAATCTGCGTCAGGAACAGCCTGTCAGCGTGGGCGGGAGAGCAGATGGCGGCCCGCCATGCACTTATATTCATCGGTGCCTGTGGGATCGCGGTCCGTGCCATTGCCCCCTGGATCATGGATAAACTGCACGACAGTCCGGTACTGGTGGCAGACGAGATGGGGAAGTATGTGATTCCCTTGTTGTCCGGACATGTGGGTGGAGCCAACGAACTGGCAGTCCGTCTGGCGGGAGCATTGGGTGCCGTACCGGTGATCACCACAGCCACAGACTTACATGACAGTTTTGCGGTGGATATCTTTGCCAAAAGGAATGATCTGCGGATCTGCAATCGGGAGGGGATCGCCAAAGTGTCGGCAAAAGTACTGGCAGGCGAGGAAATTACCATGTCCGTACAGACAGGGCATCTGGCAGTGGATGAGACCATTCCGTCAGGGATCCGGCTGTGTGCGTATCCTCCTGTGGAAAAAGTGGATGTCCTGATTGCGGACGACACGGAAGAAACATTTCGAAAAGAGTCAGCAGAACTACTGCTGCAGCCGAAAAAATATATTCTGGGCGTGGGCTGCAAGAAGGATACGGACAGCGCAAAGTTGGATCTATTTTTGAAAAAAATACTGGAAGAACAGGGCATTGTCATAGAGCAGGTTGCAGCATTAGCTTCTATTGACTTGAAAAAAGAGGAACGATGTCTGCTGGAATTCAGTGAAAAATACAGGATACCGTTTTGGACGTATACAGCACAGGAATTACAGGCAGTGCCGGGAGAATTTCACGGTTCCGGGTTCGTAAAGACACAGGTGGGCGTGGACAATGTATGCGAGCGCGCCGCCCTGAAAGCAGCCGGGACAGGCGGATGGATCCTCTTAGGCAAGCAGGCACAGGATGGCATGACCGTGGCAGTTGCAGAGAAAACATGGAAAGAGCGGATTCGGATGTGGCTTTAAAAGGATAGAAAGAGGCAAAACGGATGAGTAACAGAATCTATATCGTGGGAATAGGTCCCGGCAGGGAAGAAATGATGACAGGAGAAGCCATCGCTGCGCTGGAGCAGGCAGATGTGATCGTGGGTTATACCGTATATGTCAAATTATTGGGAGAACGTTTTGCAGGGAAAAAACTGCTGACCACCCCTATGCGGCAGGAGACAGAACGCTGCGAACTGTGTTTTAGGGAGGCGGAAGCCGGGAAGCGGGTGGCATTGATCTGCAGCGGCGACGCCGGTATCTACGGCCTGGCATCGCTGATGTATGAGCTTGGAGAAGAACATCTCCAGACGGAACTGATCGTGATCCCCGGTATTACAGCGGCAAGCAGTGGGGCGGCGGTACTGGGAGCACCCTTAAACCATGATTTCTGTGTGATCAGCTTAAGCGACCTGCTGACTCCCTGGGAGAAGATCGAAAAGAGACTGCGGGCGGCAGCAATGGGAGATTTTGCCATGGCAATTTACAACCCTTCCAGCCACAGGCGAAAGGATTATCTGCAAAGAGCCTGTGATATTTTACTGGAAACCATAGAAGGGGAGCGACCCTGCGGCTATGTGGAAAACATCGGCAGAGAAGGCACCCGGGCGGTGACCTGTACGCTGCGGGAATTAAGGGACCGGGAAGTCAATATGTTCACCACGGTATTTATCGGCAATTCGGAGACGGAGATCGTGGGGGACAAGTTGATCACAAAGCGCGGATATCATGTGGAGAACAACATACATTAAGTTCTCTTTGGGAGGAGAGCAGGATGAAAAAAATAGTAATTTTTGCGGGAACCACAGAAGGACGGCGGCTGTCGGAAATCTTGGCAGATGCCGGAATCGCGCATACCGTATGCGTGGCAACGGAATATGGTGAGATTGTGATGCGGGAACAGACGGATGCGGAGGCGGCAGGGACAAAGGGGCAGCCACTCGTATCTCTTCACCGTGGCAGAATGGACCGGCAGCAGATGGAAGAATTTCTGCGTAACGAGGGTTATGAGATCGTAGTGGATGCCACCCACCCTTATGCCCAGGTCGTTACAGAGAACATACGGGACGCTGTGGAAACACAGTCTTCCATTTACCTGCGTCTGGAACGGGAAATTTCGGAGACTCCGGAAGCAGAGAATCCTGCCGTAAGTATCCGGTATTTTGAAAGCAATGCTGACTGTGCCAAAGCGCTGGAGAATACAGAGGGCAATATTCTGCTGACCACAGGGAGCAAGGAACTGCCGACGTATTGTGCCTCCGGAAGACTCCATGACCGCCTGTATGTGCGCATCCTTCCGGGCAGAGAGAGCCTGGAACTGTGCATGGAGCAGGGAATCAAAGGCAGACAGATCCTGGCATTGCAGGGACCTTTTTCCACAGAGATGAACGCTGCTATCCTGAAGCAATACGATATCCATCACATGGTCACGAAAAACAGCGGACGCACCGGGGGGTATCAGGAGAAACTGGAAGCTGCGAAAATTCTGGGGATCCCGGTGTATGTGATACAGCCTGTCAAGAAGGCTGTAGATACGTATTCTTTTGCGGAAATCTGTGGAAAACTGGAACAGCTCTGTGACTGTAAGCTCTCCGGGCAGGGCAGCATGGAGATCTGCCTCGCCGGAATCGGCATGGGCAGCAAAGACGGTCAGACACAAGAAGTGCAGCATGCGATCGAAACTGCAGATATCCTGCTGGGTGCGGAGCGCATGATCGAAAGATATTCTGCTAAAATCGAAAAAAGACCCTACTACATGACGGAGCAGATTCTGCCGTATCTGGAGCAATTACAGAAAAACGGTCTTACAGCACAGAAAGGGCCCCTTCGGGTAACGATCCTTTTTTCCGGGGATACCGGATTTTACAGCGGATGCAGGAAGCTATATGTGGCATTGCAGGAAGCCGTTGCCGCAGGAGCGTTGAACGCAGGAGTACGGATCCTGCCGGGAATTTCTTCCGTGGCCACACTGGCGGCCCGAGTGGGAGAAAGTTATGAAGATGCGGCCATTTTGAGCATGCACGGCAAGAAGCTGAACCGGCTTTCGACAACGGTGGAGAGCCATGAAAAGGTATTTTTACTGACCTCAGGAAGTGAGGACATCCGCAAGATCGGACATTTGCTTGCAGAAGCGGGACTGACAGACTGTGAAGTGATCGTAGGATATCAGCTGTCCTATCCGGAGGAAAGCATCCGGATCCTGCCCCCGGGGCAGTGTGAGGAGATTACGGAGGAAGGGTTATATACCTGCCTGATCCGCAATCCTCACTGGCAACCGGAACGCTTGACACATGGAAGAGCCGATATCTGTTTCCTGAGGGATACTTCGGAAACCGAGGGAAAAATCCACAGAACGCCAATGACAAAAGAAGAAGTCCGGGAGGTCAGCATCTGCAAGCTGCATCTGACAGAAAACGCCGTGGTCTATGACATCGGCAGCGGCACCGGATCCGTTGCCATAGAGATCGCCGGGGTGCCCGGAGGAGTGCAGGTCTATGCCATTGAGAGAAAGCCGGAGGCGGTGGAACTGCTTCGAAAGAACAGAGAGCATTTTCGCATGGATAATATACAGATCATTGAAGCCCCGGCACCGGAAGGACTGGAAGAATTACCAGTGCCGACCCATGCCTTTATCGGAGGCAGCGGCGGCAGATTGCTGGATATTTTACAGGTCTTGTACCGGAAGAATCCCCGTATGCGTATTGTGATCAATGCCATCAGCATGGAGACCATTGCAGAACTTAAGGAAGTGTTGGATACTTTTCCGATGGAGGAAGAGGAGATCCTGCAGATGCAGGTAAGCCGGGTGAAGAAGCTCTTAAGCTATCATTTGCCCCAGGCGGAAAATCCGGTGTGGATCTGTTCGTTTACGTTCCGGGAGACAGGAACGGATCCTATGGATAACGCGAAGAAAACAAAACAAAACGCAGGGGAGACCGGAAACGGTAAGAATGGAGAAGTACAGAGATGACCGGAGCACAGAAAAAGAAGATATGCCGCATCATGATCGCCGCACCGAAGAGCGGCAGCGGCAAGACTACGATCACCTGTGGATTATTGCAGATTTTTAAAGAAAACGGCGAGAATATTTCTTCCTGCAAATGCGGCCCGGATTATATTGATCCTATGTTCCACAGACAGGTGCTGGGGGTGCCCTCTCGGAATCTGGATACCTTTTTTACCGGAGAAGAGGGCACCCGTAAGCTGTTTTTGAAGGATCGCAGAGAAGACGAGCTTGTGGTCATGGAAGGTGTTATGGGATTGTATGACGGGCTGGGCGGCATCCGTGAGGAAGGATCCTCCTATCATCTGGCAAAGGTGACGCAGACCCCCATCCTGCTGGTGGTGGATGCAAAAGGCATGGGGAGATCGGTGATCCCTCTGATTGCCGGATTCCTGGCTTACGATAAGGCACATCTGATCCGAGGCGTGATCTTCAACCGGATGTCCGCATCCTATTATGAGATACTGAAGCCCTTGGCAGAAGATGAACTGGGCATTGCGGTACTGGGGTATTTTCCGGAAAATAAGGACCTGCAGATCGCCAGCAGACACTTAGGCTTGTGCATGCCGGGAGAACTGGAAGACTTGCAGGGACAGATCCGTATGACAGCAGAGAGATTACGGGAGACCGCAGACATTTCAAAACTGTTGCGGATCGCAGAGGAAGCGGAGCCGTTGGAGGAAGAGACGGTAGTGGAAGATTCCGTAGAAACCAGCGAAGCAATACACCCACGGATCGCCGTAGCCCGGGATGAAGCCTTTTGCTTTTATTACGAAGAGAACCTGCGTCTGCTGGAACAGGCGGGCGCGGAACCGGTGTATTTTTCCCCGCTGCATGACAGAAACTTACCGGAAAACATTCACGGATTGTTACTGGGCGGTGGATATCCGGAACTGTATGCCGGACAGTTAAGCGAGAATGATGCCATGCGCACAGCGATCCGGAAGGCAGTCACAGACGGCCTGCCCACGGTGGCAGAGTGCGGCGGTTTTCTATACCTGCATACGACCCTGACGGACCGTGAAGGACATTCCTATCCCATGGCGGGAGTCCTGCCCGGTAAATGCTTCGACACCGGACACCTGGTGCGCTTCGGATACATTGAACTGGAAGAGAACAGCGGACATTTTATGCCTCGTGGCAGCCGCATCCGTGCCCACGAATTCCACTATTATGACAGTGAAGACAACGGCGCAGACTGCATCGCTACCAAACCCTCCACCGGACGAAATTATCCCTGTATCCACGTGGGAGAGAATCACTGGTACGGTTTTCCCCACCTCTATTATCCATCCTGCCCGGAGTTCGCGGAGCGCTTCGTGGAGAATGCAAAAAAATTCTCAAAAAGCGGAAAAGATGTGTTATAATCGTAATATCTTTTTTGCACGGAGGATAAAACAATGGAAAAATCAAAGGTATATTTTACAGATTTCAGGACCCGTCTGGGAGAGGGTCTTCCCAGTAAGTTAAAGCGTCTGATGAAGGCGGCGGGGATTCAGAATATTGATATGGATCACAAATTTGTTGCCATCAAGCTGCACTTCGGAGAGCTGGGCAACCTGGGCTTCTTACGCCCGAATTATGCGAAAGCAGTAGCGGATGTGGTAAAGGAGCTGGGCGGTGTGCCTTTTTTGACCGATTGCAACACCCTGTACCCCGGCAGCCGTAAGAATGCCATCGAGCATATGTACTGTGCCTGGGAGAATGGCTTCACACCCCTGACGGTAGGGTGTCCTGTGATCATCGGCGATGGACTCAAGGGAACGGATGACATCGAGGTACCGGTAGAAGGCGGAGAATATGTGAAGAATGCGAAGATCGGTCGTGCCATTATGGATGCGGATGTGTTTATTTCCCTGAATCATTTCAAAGGACATGAGACGGCGGGGTTTGGCGGTGCTATTAAAAACATCGGTATGGGCTGCGGCTCCAGAGCGGGCAAAATGGAGCAGCATGCGCAGGGCAAGCCGGAGATCGACGAGAGTCTGTGCCGGGGCTGTAAGCGCTGCATGAAGGAATGTGCCAATGATGGACTGGTATATGATGAGACCACACATAAGATGCACATTGATCATGAGAAGTGTCTGGGCTGTGGACGCTGCATTGGTGCTTGCAATTTTGATGCGATCCACAGTGGCTATGATGCGGCAACGAAGGATTTCAACTGCCGCATGGCAGAATATGCGAAGGCTGTCGTGGACGGCAGACCGAATTTCCATATCTCTCTGGTAGTGGATGTGTCTCCAAACTGTGACTGCCACTGCGAGAACGATGCTCCTATTCTGCCTAATATCGGTATGTTTGCATCCTTTGATCCACTGGCGCTGGATCAGGCCTGCGTGGATGCCTGCCTGAAGCAGACACCGCTGCCGAACAGTCAGCTGGCGGATGCTATGGCAAAAGAAGGCTTTTGCGATCACCATGATCATTTTGAAAATACCACTCCCAATGCGGAGTACAAGACCTGCCTGGAGCATGCGGAGAAGATCGGCATCGGCAGCAGAGACTATGAACTGATCACGATTTCGTAAGCTTGAAAAGCGAAGAAATCGTTTATGAAGTGATTTTTGGAGAGGATGAACTTATGCGGCCAATGGTAAGCATCATTGTTCCGATATACAATGCGGAACAATATTTACGACGCTGTGTCGACAGCATTTTGAACCAGGAATATACGGATTATGAACTGCTGCTGGTCAATGATGGCAGTACGGATGCTTCCGGCGATATTTGTGAAGAGTACGGAGACCAAGATCCCAGAGTCATTGTGATCCAAAAGGAGAACACCGGAGTCTCCGACAGCAGAAACCGGGCGCTTGACCGTGCCCGGGGAAAATATCTGCAGTTCCTCGACAGTGACGACTGGATCACACCGGATGCCACCAGACTGTTCGTGCGGGCAGCTGAGGAGTACGGCTGTGACATGGTCATTTCTGACTTTTACCGCGTGGTGGGAGAGCGTCTGTCCCCCAAGGGAGACATCGAAGAGGAGGGCGTGCTCACCAGAGAAGAGTTCGCAGCACATATGATGGAGAATCCGGCGGATTTTTATTACGGTGTGTTGTGGAACAAGCTGTACCGCAGGGATATTGTGGAAGAGCATAAGCTACGCATGGATACGGATATCAGCTGGTGTGAGGATTTTATGTTCAATCTGGAATATATCCGCTATGCGAAAGTATTCTATGCCCTGCATGCGCCCATTTATTATTATGTGAAGAGGAAAGGCTCTCTTGCCAGTCAGGGCATTAATATCTCGAAGACTGTGAAGATGAAGCTGAATGTATTTGAGTACTACAATAACTTCTACAAACATGTTCTGGAAGAGGAAGATTATGAGAAGAACCGTCTGCAGGTATACCGTTTTTTTATCGATGCTGCGGGGGACGGCACCGTTCCGCCTTCGATCCTGCCCGGTTCCAAGAAGCTGGGAGACGAGAGAGTCTTTGTCAATACAGAGATCTTGCAGGCGGAAGGACCTGCAGGAGAGGATTACCGTAAGAGAAAGTTATTAGAACATTATCTGGAGCCTGTGGCGTTAAAAGGAGATCTGAAGGTCATGGATGTGCGTCTGCTTTTGTGTCTGTGTGAAAAGCACGAATGGGACAGCAGACGGGAACTGGCGGATTTCGCCGGAATCACCCGGACGAATCTGACCAGCGGATTGCAGCGACTGACCATGAAGGGATTCCTGAAAGTAGAAGAGGTGAAGGAACCCAAGCCATCCAAAAAAGATAAGACGACCGGAAAAAATAAAACGAAAACAGCGGAGATGGCAGAAACGAAGCGGAAGGAACGGGGAGGCAGGATCGCCGTGACGATTCTTCCGGCAGCGGATGCCGTTATGAAAGAACTGGAGATGGCACAGAGGGATTATGATGCTGCCAGATTCGCCGGCTTCACAGAGGAAGAACTCATTAAATATGCTGAGCTGTCTGAGAAGATCAAAGAGAATACAAAGAATATTTTATATTTTCTTAATTGACAGGGTAGTTTCTAAAAAGTTATGATAAGTAAGTATATAAGTATATATGATGTCGGGGTCAAAAGCCCCCGACTTTGATACCTACGGATTGCTTCGTGCTACGCACTACCACAATCCTACCCAATAATTCGCATATCGTGGGATTATCATCCCACTTTTATGCTCATATCGGGGCGGGTCC
>ERZ772883.478-NODE-478-length-41434-cov-33.533652_pt1 | contig 41434 bp, 39 predicted proteins | sample MGYA00580575_ERZ772883 | MGnify/ENA primary metagenome ERZ772883 (study PRJEB29015, sample SAMEA2737666) | human gut metagenome | biome: human gut; feature: human-associated habitat; material: faeces | place: China | collected 2012 ...
AGGCAGGCAGGCAGGCAGGCAGGCAGGCAGGCAGGCAGGCAGGCAGGCAGGCAGGATAAGTCCGGCCTTTTTGGGGCTGCTCAAAATAACATAGGCATACATTGGATACCGTTACGGCGTAAAGCGCCGGGGCGGTATTTTTGTATATAAAAAACGAAAGGGGAAGAAACAATGAAAAAAACACTTGCAATAATGCTGGCGCTTATCATGGTGCTGGCGCTCGTGCCGACCGTGGCGTTTGCGGCAGAACCGAAAAAAATTTATGTTGACGTCACTAATGGTGATGATAACCAAAAAGATGTTGGCACAACAAGAGAAAAAGCCTACCAGAGTTTGGATAAGGCGATGGACGTTGCTGATGATGGTGCGACCATTTATCTTGCAGAGGGAACTTACTGCGGAAACAGTGACAAGCCAAGCGAAGAAGGCAAAGGCGCGGGGAAAAGCCTTACCTTTGTGGGCGCCGGTTCTGATAAAACAACGTGGCAAATTCGGGCTACGAAAGAATACGGATCTGACGGCTGGTGTGATTACAGTTTTAAGAACAGCGATAATATTACCTTTGAGAATATGACCGTTATCGGCAGTGTGTATTTGGACACTTCTATTAAGAATAATGATACACAGGGATTGACGTATATCAATCATCTTACATTGAAAGACTGCATTTTCAATGGACGTGCTGACTACTGGGGATATAAAACGACTACATTTGAAAATGTTACCTTCAACGCACCCGGTACAGAGGCATCCGAGATAGAGGACGTAGATTATTCCCTTTGGACAAAAACCGGCAGGGAGTACACATTTGATCACTGTACCTTCAATTCTGCCGGTAAGGTCATAAATGCTTACAGAGAGGGAACTACCAGTGCGGCAGATAACCCGATAGTTCTCAATTTCAAGGACTGCAATGTAGTCTCCAGCGACCCAAATAAAAGCGTATTGAATATCAAAGACGCTAATAACTACTATACCGTTAACATCAGCGGAACCAACACCGTAGAAGGCTTGAAGCCCAACAAGAGAACCTGTTCTCGCTTGTTCCAGGTTGAAGGCAATAAGGCTACCGTTAAAATCGATAATATTACCGTTTGGGAGAACGGCAGTATGGTAAGCCATGCTATCGACACCGACAACGACCAGTACACCGACGGCTATAAGGATAATGCGTTTGAAATTATCAAAGATGACACCACGGGCGTTTATGTGAAAACATGTAAATACTGCGGCTATACGGAACCTTTTTATGGCGAGCTTTCCAATGAAATAGAGCTTGATCGCACCGTCATGCAGGGTCAAGAAGTTAACGCTAATCCGAAGGATACATATAAGGTAAATGGATCCAGCGGCATCACCGTTGACTATACCGCTACTATGGATATGACGAAGCTGCAGTGGGAGAAACAGGGTTCATTATACGATGACCAATTTACTCCTTGGCAGATGCTGACGGCGCGACCGGATTGGATAACAGAAGATACAGTGGTTTTCCTCAACTTCAAATTTGACAACATCGACTTGAAGGCGTTTAAGGACAAGTATGACGCCGATCAGAATGTGCTTGAGCTGACAAGCGATATGTTTAAAATAGCTGATGAAGGTGGGGTTCAATTCAACACCGCGAAAGGCACCATGACCATCAAGTGCAAGTGGAAGGAAGATGCAAGCACAAATAACTCCACCATCACTCTTAAAGGCCATGGCCTGCCCGTTACGAATGACTGGAATGGAAGCAAGCAAATAAATATTGAGAATAGCGGCTGTGTAAGGGGAACTGTGCATATAAAGTATATAAACCCAAAGCCCGATGCAAAGATGATAGCAGAAACAGTAGTACCCAATGTAGTAGCAAACGTTCAGGTGTCGAGTACCTATCCGCCAGAGATATCCCCCACAATCCAGATACCGATAGTGGGCGGATGCAAAACCGATGAATTCACCCTCTATTACGGCGGCGGCAGCAGCGGCGACAGCGGTCACAGTCACTACTACCCCACCACCACCCCCGTCCCCGTGATAGTCATACCCCCCAAGACCGGCGATATGACGGTTTGGCAGAGCATACTGCACTTCTTAGGGATAAAATAAGTAAATAACGGAAATACAAAGCCCCTGACCAAACGGTCAGGGGCTTTGCTTATATTGCGTTAAATTGCGAATGTCATATCAAAAGCATCCTGTCGTTATTCAGCGCCTTGCCGGATATTTCCTTGAAGCGCAGCAGCAGGTCGGCAACCTCTAACACCTCGCGCTCCGCGCCGGATACGTCCATTACCACGCGGCCCGCGTCCATCATTATGGTGCGGCTGCCCAGCTCCAGGGCGGACTGCATGTTGTGTGTCACCATAAGGCAGGTGAGGCCGTTTTCCTCTACTATGGAGGTGGTCAGCGACAGTATCTTTTCCGCCGCGCCGGGGTCCAGCGCCGCCGTGTGCTCATCCAGCAGCAGCAGCATGGGCGGGTTTATGGTGGCCATCATAAGCGTGAGCGCCTGCCGCTGGCCGCCTGAGAGCAGCCCCACCGGCTGCTGCATCCTGTCCTCAAGGCCCATGTTCAGCATGGCCACCCTGTCCCGAAGCGCCGCCCTGTCGGCCTTGGAAAGGCGGCTGAGCCAACCGCCCCTGCCGGAGGCTAAAGCGAGGTTTTCCTCTATGGTCATGCCGGGGGCGGTGCCGCGCATGGGATCCTGAAACAGCCTGCCTATATGCTTTGCCCTGATGTGCTCAGGCATGAGGGTGATGTCACAGCCTGCCATGGTTATGGTGCCGCTATCGGCTATGAAGCTGCCGGCAATGGCGTTGAGCAGGGTGGATTTGCCCGCGCCGTTGGCGCCTATTATAGTAATGAAATCGCCCTTTTCCACATTGAGGGAGAGGTCGTTGAGCACCAGCTTCTCGTTTGGCGTGCCCGGGTTGAAGGACTTTGAAATGTGGGAAATGTTAAGCATCAGGCAGCCCTCCTTCCGTTGCGCTGGGCAAGCTTGCGCTTATACAGCGGAAGCTGCTCCTTGAGGTAGGGTATGGATATTGCCGCCACGACTATGACTGAGGATACCAGCTTCAGCATGAAGGCGGGCATATTGAAGCGCAATGCAACGGTGTAAACCAGCCTGAATACGAAGGCGCCTATAACCATACCGAATATGCGCAGCGGCATCTTGCGCCTGCCCATGAAAACATTGCCTATGAGCAGTGAAGCGAGGGCTATAGTTACCATGCCGGAGCCTATGTCGATGTTTACCGATTTCTGGGACTGAGCCAACAGGCAGCCGGAAAGCGCCGTAAAGCTGTTTGCCACGCAAAGCCCGACTATGGTGGTAAAGGCGGGGTTGATGGAGGATGAGCGCACCATGTCCGGGTTGTTGCCTGTGGCTCGTATGGCGAGGCCAAGGCGGGTGCGCAGGAACAGGCCGAGAATAACGGCTATTGCAAGCACCGCGATGACTATAACGAACAGCTTGTACTGGCTGCCCAGAATTCCGCCGCTCAGCATATCCTTAGCTCTTGTGAACACCGTCTCCGTCTTGTTCATGTTCAGTATAGAGGAGCCCCCCATAACGCCTATATTGACGGAATACAGCGCGGTGTTGACGATTATGCCAGAGAGCAGGCTGTTCACGCCCATTTTAGTCTGCAAAATGGCCGTAATAAAGCCAGACGCCACGCCAGAGAGCATGGCGGCGGGAATGGAAAGGTAGGGATGCCCGGATATGGCGACAGCCGCGCCTACCACTGCGCCCAGCGTGAAGCAGCCGTCCGTGGAAAGGTCACAGACGTTGAGCATGGAGTAGCTGAGGAACAGCGCCAGTACCGTAAGTGAGGATATGAGCCCCAGTTCAAGGGCGGTCTGTACAAGGCCAAGGGCCGAACTCAGTGACATTGCAATAAGCCTTTCTTACTATTCTATATATATTATCAGTTGAGCTCGTCGAAGCTTTCGGCGGTAACTATGCTCTGAACCTTGGTGCAGAAGGGAGCGAAGGCCTTTTCAATATCGTCGAACTTGTAGCCAAGCTTTTCGCAGGTCTCTGTATTTACGGTAGCGCAGCCGTTGTCAAAGGTGCGAACGGGAAGCTCGGCGGGGTTTTTGCCCTCCAGAGCTACTTCGGCTACCATATTAGCGGTTTCAACGCCCAGGTTTGCGTAGTCCACGCCGTAGCCGAGGAATGCGCCGTTGAGGGCGAAGGAATCCGCGCCGGTGTAGTGGGGTATTCCGGCGTCGGAGAGCAGCTCGCAGATGCTGAGCTCGGCCTTCATTATGGTGTTGTCGGTAGGGGTAAATACCGCGTCAACGCCGTCGGCTATCAGGGATTGTACAGCCAGCACGACTTCATCGACAGTGGTGCCGGTGTAATCTGAGTATGCCACGCCGCGGGCATCCAGATCGGCCTTGGCGGCGGCGATGGGGGTTGCGGAGGAATCCTGACCTATGTCGTACAGCAGGGCTACCTTAGCGGTATCCGGCTTTGCAGCGAACATCAGGTTTATTACAGCGGCGGTGTCAAGGTAGTCGGAGGTGCCGGTGACGTTGCTGCCGGGAGCCTCGAGAGATTCCACGATGCCGGTAGATACGGGGTCGGATACGGCGGCGAATACTACGGGTATCCCGTTATCCTCGGTGGCGGCCTGCATAGCCATGGCAACCGGGGTGGCAACGCCTACCATTATATCAACGCCGTCTGCAATGAAGTTGGATATTATCTGGTTCATAAGGTTGGCGTCAGCGTTGCAGTTGTCGTAGGATACGTTGAAGGTGACGCCGTTTTCTTCGCCTATCTCCTTGAGGCGGGACTGTATGTTGTCCACGATCTGGTTAAGAGAAGCGTCGTCAACGTAGTTGCAGATACCGACCTTTATTTCCTTGCCGGCTTCTGTCCCGGAGGGAGCCTTGCCGCAGGCGGTGAGGCAGCTGAGTGCGATAAGTACGGTGAGTGCCAGTGCGATGATCTTCTTCATTTTGTTTTCCTTCCTTTCATAAGCTTGAAGCTTTAAAATTTTTAAAATAAAAACTCCCGTCACAGCAATTAAACACTGCTGGGACAGGAGTGATATTCCTGCGGTGCCACCCGGCTTGACGCGAACTGCGCCCACTTTGCGCGTACTATATAATACGCTGGCCTTTGTTTACGGAGAGCCTTGCTCCGTCTCACATACTCCAGAGCTTATGCCCTGTTTCCGGTCGCCCTCAGAAGTCCATTCGATCCTGTCTTATTCTGCCGCGATCGCACCTCCCACGGCTCTCTGAAGGAACAGCTTCAGAATCTACTTACTCTTCTTCAACGGTTTTTTGCATTGTAGCACCAGGAAAGGCGGCTGTCAAGAAATTTATCAAAATTTGTTTTCAAAACAGCCATAGAATATACGGCGCAATAATGGTATGATATAGCATATGAAATATATGAGAGGGCGGTTACGCATATGCGCTTTGTAGGCAATGCATTATGGTTTATATTTGCAGGGCTCTGGCTTGGTCTGGGCTGGGCGCTGGCAGGGCTGCTCTGGTGCATAACCATAATAGGCATACCCTGGGGCGTACAGTGCTTCAAGTTTGCCAAGCTTCTGTTCTGCCCCTTTGGCAAGGACGTGCGGTTTGGGGGCGGCCTCGGTTCGCTTATACTCAATATAATATGGCTCTGCGTAAGCGGCCTGCCCCTCTGCGTTGAGGCGGTGCTCATAGGCTGCATACTATGCATCACCATAGTTGGCATACCTTTCGGCAAGCAGTGCTTCAAGTACGCCAAGCTGGCCTTAATGCCATTTGGTGCGGATATAGTAAAGACCTGATACGGTATTCAAGGATAATTGTTGATCATGGACAATACAGACAACACGCTTTTGCTGATCCTCAACCCCGAGGCGGGGCTGAGGTACGCAAGAAAGTTCCTTCCCGAGATAATAGCGCTGTTTACCGATTACGGCTATCAGTGCCTTGTATTCGTTACCGAAAAGCGGGGGGACGCGACCGAATTCGTTAAAAAATACGGCGAAAGGGTCAAATGCATAGTGAGCATAGGCGGAGACGGCACCTTCAACGAGACCGTCACCGGCGTCATGCAGGCGGGCCTCAATATACCGGTGGGCTACATACCCGCCGGCAGCACAAACGACTTTGCCAACAGTCTGCACCTTCCTTCGGATATTATGAATGCGGCGAAGAATATAATGGAGGGAGAGCCTGTATCCATAGACGTCGGCAGGTTCCAACAGAGGTATTTTACCTACGTGGCTTCTTTCGGCGCGTTTACACGGGCATCCTACGAGACGCCGCAAAACGTGAAGAACGCCCTGGGGCATCTCGCTTATATACTGGAGGGCATGAAGAGCCTCGCCAGTATCCGCCCGGAACACGTGAAGCTGATAGCTGACGGCAGGACGTACGAGAGAGAGCTGCTCTTTGGCGCCGTGAGCAACTCCACCTCCCTTGGGGGTGTGCTGACGCTGGATCCCGATGTGGTGGATATGAACGACGGCAAGTTTGAGATAATGCTTGTGCATATGCCAAATTCCGCTATAGAGCTCAACGAGATACTTACCGCCATAGCCAGCAAGCAGTATGAGTGCAGCATGATAGATTTCATACGCACAGAAAGGGCGGAGATATTCGCGAGTCCGGATATGGACTGGTCGCTGGACGGCGAGCACCAGAAGGGCAGCGAGCACATAGTCATAGAAAACATACACGACGCATTGAGGATACTGACCAAAGAGACCCTTGGCGGCGAAAAGTAAATACCCACACAGAAAAAACACCCGTCAGGGTGTTTTTTGCATGTTCTTGATTTACTTCAGCAGCTTATCCATCAGGCGGAAAAAAGGGGGGCAGGTGATAGCGTCCCAACATATCGGATTCGCCGGCAAATTTCTTGTTGCGGATATCCGCCATGGCGCCGGAGTGGCAATTGAACAGCTTCATAAAATGCAGCCTGCCTTTATCATTTAATGTGGTACAGCCACTTTACCCTGCGGTAATAGAAGAAGAAAGCTACGTCCGTCACTATCCAGGATATTGGATACGCGAGGCATACGTTGAGCATGGTGTGGTGGGCTTTGTACACGGTGGCTATCCACACTACCCTCAGCAGGCATACTCCGAGACCTATTATTATTACCGGGACTATCGCGTCGCCCATGCCGCGAAGGATGCCCGAGATTATTTCTATATATGTCCAGGTAAAATACAGCGGTACCATATAGAGCATCATCTGCCATGCCTGGGCAAGGACCTCCGCGTCGTCGTTGAATAAGGGCAGCAGGAATCTGCCGAAGCCCAAAAGAACGGCGCTGAACAGTAACGTTATACCCATGAACAGTTTCAGACTGAGTTTTTCGCAGCCGTGCACACGGTCCATGCGTCCCGCCCCGTAATTTTGCGCGGTGAAGTTCATTACGGCTATGCCGGCGGCGTTGCTGCATGCCCAGTAGAATCCATCCAGCTTGCCCGTGAGGGACCATGCGGCTACAGTAGCAGTGCCTAGAAGGTTTACGGCCACCTGGATTATCATGTTGGAAATGGCATACATTGAGGACTGGAGCCCAGAAGGTATACCTATGCGCAGCATACGGCCCAGAAGATAGCGGTCGATGCATATGCCCTTTACGGTTATGCGGTATGCCTCGGTGCTTCGCATCAGCTTAGCGGTAGCGAGCACCGCGCTGAGTATCTGAGAGACGATGGTGGCTATTGCAGCGCCGGCTACGCCCATCTTGAAAATTGCTACCAAAAGCAGGTCGAGGAATATGTTGACTATACAGCAGATTGAGAGGTATATGAAGGGGCTTCTGGAATCGCCTACCGCATTAAACACACCCGCCTCTATATTGTAAAGAAGCTGAGCGGTCACGCCGAGAAAAACTATGCGAAGGTACGTTGTGGCTTCGGATATGGTATCCGCCGGGGTCTGCAATACGCGCAGAAAAAACGGCGCAAATATAATACCCACTACAGTCAGCACTATACCGGATATTATACAGAAAGCTACTGCGGTGCCCGTGGCCTTTTGTATGGATTCCTCATCCTTCGCGCCGAAAAGCTGGGCTATTACTACCGTGGAGCCGCCGGAGAGCGCCACAAAGAAGCCTATGAGCAGGTTGGTTATATTGGCGGCGCTTCCGCCTACGGCGGCTAGTGCAATCGTACCTACGAATTTGCCTACGACTATGGCGTCGGCAGCGTTATAAAGCTGTTGGAAAAGGGTACCCGCAGCTATGGGCAGAAAAAAACTTATAAGCTTTCTGCCGATACTTCCTTCGGTAAGGTCATTTTTAACGCTATTCATTTTGACATACCTCACAAATAAGCTAAAATGGCAAAATAAAGCATACATCAGAAGCAGAATAAAAGCAACTGATTTAATTATCGGTTTTGTTTTGATGAGGTATCAACGATATATCTTGCCCACCAGCCAGTTTACGGTGGTGGCTGGCAGCAGCTTGTTGATAAGGATAAAAAGCTTATATTGTGCTCCTACGGTGTACAGCGCCCGGCATTTCCTGGCGTTTGCCGCCTTGAGTATGACTTTTGCCACGGCCTCCGGGGCCATGCCGTTCTGTTCATCGTGCTCCATCACGGCCACAGCGCGGTCGAGGGATTTATATATATGGCTTCCGGCGTGAGATTTTTTCCTTGCGGCGGTGAAGCCTGTACGAATGTCCCCGGGCTGCACAGCGCAGACCTGTATGCCGAAGGGACGGACTTCATTGCGAAGGGCAAGTGTCAGGGAGTTTATAGCTGCCTTAGCCGCGGAATAGAAGGACTGGTAGGGTATGGCTATGGGCGCGGCCACGGAGCTGAGGTTGATGATGCGGCCGCTGGCCTGAGCGCGCATCTGCGGCAGCACCGCCTGTATACAGTTGAATGCGCCGTAGAAGTTCACCTCGAGCTGGGCGTGGGCATCGGCAGAGTCGGTAAATTCCACAGGCCCTGATATGCCGAATCCGGCGTTGTTTACAAGAAGGTCTATGCGGCCTTCTTTTTCTATTACCTTTGCTGCTGCGGCGGCGATGCTGGCGGGGTTTGTCACGTCCGCTGTTATGTGGAAGATGCTGCTGTAATTCTCGCCTCTGCGGCTGAACTCGTACACGGTATAGCCGTTTTCACAGAGCATGAGGGCGGCTGCTTTGCCTATGCCGCTGCTTCCGCCTGTCACTATAGCTATCTTTTTCATCTGTTATCCTCCAGTATGCTGCCGAGTATGTCCATTGCCTCGTCAAGTATTGAGTCGGTATGTGTGGCCATGTAGCTGGTGCGCAGCAGGCACTCGGTCATGGGGGTTGCCGGTGGCAGCACGGGATTGACGTATACACCACCGTCGTATGCACGCTTTGCCATTATCAGCGTATTTTCAGGGTCATGGGTATATATGGGTATTATGGGTACGCTGGTGAGCTTGTGGGGTATGGCTCGCTCAGTCAGCCCCTTCTGGACGTAATTCGATATATCCTTCAGCCGTTGTACCCGCCATGGCTCCTTTTTCAGCACCCTTAATGACGCCAAGGCGCAGGCGCAGCTTGCGGGTGGTATGCTGGCTGCGAATATAAAAGGCCGGGAGTTATGGCGAACGTGATCGGCTATGAATTTTGACGATGCCATATACCCACCGAGACTTGCAAGAGACTTGCTGAACGTACCCATGTATACGTCTATCTCGTCCTCGAGACCGTAATAACTTGGGGTACCTCTGCCGCCTTCGCCCAGCACCCCTAAGCCGTGGGCGTCATCTACCATTATGCGCGCCCTGTACTGCCTGGCAAGGCGGACTATCTCCGGCAGGTTGGCAATATCGCCGCCCATGCTGAATACGCCGTCCGTTACTATGAGGCAGCCTGCGGTGTCAGGTATCTCCTTCAGCTTCTTTTCAAGGTCAGCCATGTCCCCATGGCGGTAGCGCAGCATAGTCGCCTGGGATAGGCGGCAGCCGTCGTATATGCTTGCGTGGTTCTCGCGGTCGCATAGAATATAGTCGTGGCGGCCTGCAAGGACGCTGATAATGCCAAGATTGGACTGAAACCCGGAGGGGAATGTCACTACCGCTTCCTTATGCAGAAAGTCCGCAAGCTCCTCCTCTAATTCGAGGTGCATTTTTAACGTGCCGTTTAGGAACCGGGATCCGGAGCAGCCGGAGCCGTACTGATCAAGCGCCTTTTTGCCGGCTTCAATGACCTCGGGGTTATTGGTAAGGCCGAGGTAGTTGTTGGAGCCAAGCATTATGCGCCGCTTGCCTTCCATTACGACCTGGATATCCTGACGCGTTTCAAGCGCGTGAAAATAGGGGTATATGCCCTTTTCCATGGCCTCGGCGGCCAATTCGTTTGGCTTGAGCTTTTCGAATAAGTCCATTGCGCCTCCTTATCGGGTATATAAAATGGTTAAAAAAATTGAATGAATGAATTATTAAAATATTTTAATCAAATAGAGCGAATTAGTCAAGGTATTATGTATATACATTGACAAAACTACCATCAGTTGACAAGGACACACAAGGTTTTAGGAGCCAAACAGCACGGCATAACTGTGTCGTCCTCATTTGAAATACAACCAGTATTTCTGCACTCGTCCTCCTTGTTCTGCCATACTCTTTGGCTTCTAAAACTCAAAGACCCTAAAGAGCTTGTTTTGAGGGCGATCCAAGGCCGAGGAGCGCAGTACTACTGGATGTAATACAAGCGACGAGAACGCAGGAGCGTCCCAAAACAAGCCTTTCGGGCTTGTGTGCTCTTGTCAACTGATGGTAAGAAAAAATTAACATTTTTTGGAGATGATTACAGTTCAAATTGAGTGCTTGCACGAAGTAATTTATTTTGCTATGCTTATCGTCAGAAAGGGGATTTGAATATGACTTTGGGAGAATTTTTTAAGGGGCTTGCAGAAAATCGCCCCCTCGTGAGCGCGGTAACGGCATGGGCTGTTGCGCAGGTTCTGAAAACGATAATAAACTATCTTATAAATAAAGAATGGAAGGCGGAGCGCCTTTGGGGCAGCGGCGGAATGCCCAGCTCCCATTCGGCAACGGTGTGCGCGTTTCTGGTGGCTACAGTCTTTAACTATGGCCCGGCCTCCTTTGAATTTGCTATGGCGGTCCTGTTTGCAATAGTGGTGATACACGATGCCCGGGGTGTGCGCCTGGAGACCGGCCGTCAGGCGGAGATACTGAATTCCATAACCCGATTTCTGCGTTCCGGAAACAGCAAGATAGAACTGCCGGAGGAGGAACTCAAGGAACTGGTGGGCCATACGCCTTTCCAGGTGGCAGTAGGCTCAGCCATAGGCATAATAGTGGGGCTTCTGATACATTAAAGCGGCGCGAAATGTGCGACATGTACACAGGGAATACCGAAAGAGGTATTCCTTTTTTGATTGAGAATTGCGGCGAGGAGGAGTGTGGTGTTAATATATGTTCAGAACAAACGTTCGAAACAAATACAGCAGGAGGAAAACATGATACACAGGCAATTCGCGCAAAGGCGCAGGCTCATGGCGGGGGAAACAGTTAAGATGGTCACGCTGACGCTTACAGGAAGCTTTGATAATTCCGGCCTGTTTGGTGAAAGGTATGTGGCTGTAGACGGGGAGATCATAACGGAACTGGGCACGTACAAGGTGAGGCAGGGCAGTACCATAATACTGCATACAAAGATAAGCCCCATCATGGGCGGAAGCGAGAAGTACGGCATATTCGTGAACAACAAGTGCGTGAGGACTGCTGCAAACTGCACAAATCACGGCCCGGACTACGAGTATACCGTCACATGCAACTGCACGATAAACGGTCAGGGAAAGGTACACGCAAGGGGCGGCTATGCCAGGATAGACGTCACGACTGAAGAATAAGCACATATTAACAAACTGTGAATAGCGGGCGGCAGGCGTTGACATATATAGAATGCCGATATAAGATATGTATAGAATTCCGATATATGGAGGGAGCGCATGGACAAGACGCTTGTGACCCGCAGCACGGGTATGCTGCTGCTTAAGCTCATTGAAAACGAGGATATGTACGGCTATCAGATGATAGAGGAGCTGGCGAGGCGGTCTGACGATACCTTTACGCTAAAGGCCGGAACGCTCTATCCCATGCTCCACGACCTTGAGAAGGCGGGGCTGATAACCGCATACGAAAAAACGGCGGATACCGGCAGGGTAAGGAAATATTACAGCATAACAAAGGCGGGCAGGGCGGAGCTTTCCGCCAAAACCAGGGAGTGGCGGGAGTTTTCCCGCGCCCTTGACAAGGTGCTTGGAGGTGTGAGCTATGCCTTCTGACAGGGTAAACGAGTATCTTAAAAGCGTATGCGCCGAGGTACGCTGGAGGCAGGCGCACGACGCGGTGCGGGAGGAGCTTGCCGCACACATAGAGGATCAGACCGAAGCGTATATGCGCTCCGGCATGGAGAGGGAAACGGCGGAGCGGAAGGCAGTGGAAAGCATGGGGAGCCCGGCGGAGACAGGACTTCGCCTTGACGCGAGCTACCGGCCCAAGCCCCAGTGGGGGCCGGTGATCATGCTGACAGCACTGCTTATGATAAGCGCCGCCTGCAGATTTATGGAGTATGGAAACGGCGGCAGCCAATTAGGCAAATTTATTATTGCCGCCTGTATAGGCTGCGGGCTGTTTGTATGGCTGTACAATGCCAATCTGTATAGGCTGGTGGAGTGGTCGCGGGCAGCTTATCTTGCGGCGGTATTGCTTTGCCTGGTGGTTTACCCGTTGTGCCATGCGCGCGGCCGCAGTGTGGCCGTTGCCGCCCTGCAAACGGCTGCCATAACCATACCGGCGCTGTTTGCAGGCTGGCTGTATGTATGCAGGGGCTTTGGGGGGCTGCTCACAGGCGGGGCGATGCTGGTGGTACCGATAGCGGGAATGCTTATGGCTCCATATACGGGAGCAGCCGTTAACGTCGCCGCTGCGTGCCTTGCGGTAATAGCGTTTGCCTCGGTATGGGGGCTTTGCGGAAAGAACAGGTGGCTGCCCATAGCGTTAAGCTGGGGCGGCGTGCTGTGCGGCGGCTATGGGCTGCTCAGGTCAAATGCGCGCTGGTGGCAGCGCGTTGCGGTGATGCTGCGCCCGGAGGCGTTTCCCGAGGATTACAGTTACCAGATAAGGGTGATAAGGGATATGCTGCGCGCCTCGAGGCCCATAGGCCGCGGACAGGATACTGAAATGATGAGGTATTCCATGCTCTTTAAAAGGGACGGGAGCATAGACCGCGAAGCGTATGTGGATTTCATGCTCACCACAATAGCCCACCGTTACGGCTGGGTGATAGCCCTGATAATAGCCGCGGTGCTGATAGGGCTCATAGCGATGCTGTTCTTTAAGGCGCTGAAGCTTACGAGCCTGTTCGGCAAAATCATGGGCTGCGGTATCTGCGCGTCGCTTTTGATGCAGGCGGTGCAGTACATGCTTGGCAACTGCGGTATGGTGATAATGGGCTGGCTGCCGCTGCCCTTCCTTTCCTACGGCAACACGTCGCTTGTGGTGAATATGGCGATGATGGGGCTGCTTTGCTCCCTGATGCGCTCCGACGGGCTCTATGCGGACAAGGAGCCGAAGCCCCTGAATAAGCTCAGGCTACGGCTGGAGTGGGAAAAATAAATTAAGGGACTGCTGTTGCAGTCCCTTAATTATTGCATATTTATTCGGCAAAGCTCACGACGAGATCCACCAGCACATCGGTTATCTGATCCAGGCTCCTTGCGGGTATCCATTCCCGCACGCCGTGGTAGTTGTAGCCGCCGGTGGGCAGGTTGGGGCAGGGCAGTCCATCCCATGAGAGATGTGCGCCGTCCGTGCCGCCCCGTATGGGCACGGTGCGGGCGGGTATGCCGTTCTTTTCAAAGGCGGCTATGGCCTTGTGGATGAGCTGAATATGGGGCTCTATCTTTTCCTTCATGTTGTAGTAGCTGTCCTTGACGGTGGCCACGGCAGTGCCTTCGCCATAGCGGCGGTTTATCTCGGAGGCGAGGGCGAGGAACAGCGCTTTGCGGGCCTCGAAGCTCTTTGCGTCGTGGTCGCGGATGATGTAGCGGAGGGTAGCCTCGGTCACGCTGCCCTGCATATCGTGCAGGTGGAAGAAGCCCTGATAGCCGCAGGTGTTCTCCGGCACCTCAGTCTTGGGCAGCATATCGTGGAACTCTATTGCGACGGTGGCGGCGTTGACCATTACGTCCTTTGCCTCACCGGGGTGTACGCCCACGCCGTGAACAGTGAGCACGGCGGAGGCGGCGTTGAAGTTTTCGTATTCTATCTCGCCTATGGGTCCGCCGTCCACGGTGTAGCCGAAGTCGCAGCCCAAAGCCTTTACGTCTATGCCCTCTGCGCCCCGTCCTACCTCCTCGTCGGTGGTGAATATGACCTTTACTTCCCCGTGGGGCCTGCCGCTCTCCATGAGCCTTTCAACGGCTGACATTATCTCCGCCACGCCCGCCTTGTCGTCGGCGCCGAGCAGCGTTGTGCCGTCTGTGACTATCAGCTCCTCGCCCACATGCTTTGAGAGGCCGGGGCAGAGGGTTTCATTCATGACTACGCCTGATTCCAAGGTAAACTCGCCCTCCGGGCAGGTGATAACAGCAGGACGGACGTTTTCGCCGGGCGCGTCCGGGGCGGTGTCCACATGGGCTATGAGCGCGATGGAAGGCGCACCCTTAACGTTGGCGGGCAGCGTGCCGTATACGTTGCTGTTGGAGTCAAAGGATATGTCCTTTAAGCCAAGCTCCTCCATCTCGCGGGCAAGCTCGCGGATAAGCTCCTTCTGACGCTCGGTAGAGGGGGCGGTCTCGGAAAAATCATCGGACGTGGTGTAGTATGTTACATAATGAAGAAAACGTTCCCTTGGGGTCATAATATCCTCCCGAAAACAGTTTATTTTGTTCACCTCAAAGGTTAGCGCATTTGCGGGGCAAAGTCAACCTTTTGCCATATCGCCCAACTGATGGTATCATAATAACTGTAATGATTTTAAGGAGGGTATTTCTGTGCGGGTACTGGATATTGATCTGGACTTTTTCCTTGCGGGCTGCTGTCCTCTGGCCGATAAGGGCAGGCGGCCGGAGCTTTTTGGCCATGAGCCGTGGGAAAGCGGGCGAGTGCGGCGCTTTCTTGAAGGCAATTGCGGATTGAGCAAGGACAGGCCCATACCCGGCAGGGTATTTGAGACACATGACTCTGCGCTGGAGCTGTGGCGGGATATGCTGGAAGCAAAGCGGCTTACAGCCCCCTTTGATGTGACGCACATCGACGCACACAGCGACCTTGGCATAGGCTATCCCGGACCGGGGTATGTGCTCAATGGCGTGCTGCCTATAAGATACGACAAACGGACAGACGCGGAAAAGTACAGAAGGCTCAACGAGCTGGACGAGGCGAATTATCTGCTTTTCGCTCTGGCCTTCAGGTGGATATCCTCTTTGGAAAATGTGCGTAATCCAAGCTCCCTACCCGATATACCAAAGGAAATACTCGTGCCGGGCAAGGCAGATTCAATACAGCTGAGCTCTTTTACCGCTGCCCTTTCTCTGGGCATAAACGGCAAAGAGCCGGTGATACCATTTAATGTATATGAGGATTATAATGGGTTTAAGGCAGAGGAAAAGTATGATTTTATGTCCGTAGCCATATCCCCAAGATACTCCCCAAAGGAGGCGGACGTGCTTCTGCCGGTGTTTGGGGAATATATGACGCTGGTATAATTAGAGACGGATATTGTATAAAAATAAATAATATATTATTTTTGAAAAAGGTATTGACAGCTTGAAAAACACGGAGTAGAATGTAGCCAACATTTGAGAAAGGACGCGTAAGAAGATGAAGATGTTCGCTGCTATAAAGAACGCCGGCATTTATTACTATTACTTTTATGCAATAGGTAATGGTTGTTTGTGCTGCGCGTCGAAGGCGAACAGATAAAGCTTACGATGATAAAAAGGCCGCATGAGCAACCGCTCATACGGCCTTTTTGTTATATTTTAGAAAATTTAATTTTCAGGAGGAAAAAACCATGAAAAAGACACTCGCTATACTGATGGCGGCACTGATGCTGCTGGGCCTCACCGCCTGCAGCTCCGCACCCGAAGCGACCACTGAACCTGCGGCCACCGCAGAGCAGACCGAGCAGACTGCCGCTCCCGCGGAGGAGAAGCAGAGCTATACCGTAGGCATTTGCCAGCTGGTTCAGCATCCCGCTCTTGACGCTGCCACGCAGGGCTTCAAGGATGTGCTCACCGAGCAGTTGGGCGACAGCGTGACCATCGAGGAGGGCAACGCCTCTAACGATATCCCCACCTGCGCTACCATTGTGAACGGCTTCGTTTCGTCTGAGGTAGACCTTATAATGGCAAACGCCACTCCTGCTCTTCAGGCGGCTGTAGCGGCTACCAATACCATACCCATACTGGGCACTTCCGTTACCGAGTACGGCGTTGCGCTGAATATTTCAGACTTCTCCGGTACCGTGGGCGGCAACGTATCCGGCACCTCCGATCTGGCTCCTCTGGATCAGCAGGCGGCAATGGTAAAGGAGCTGTTCCCCGATGCAAAGACGGTGGGCATACTCTACTGCTCCGGCGAGGCTAACTCCGTATACCAGGCAAACGTTGTGAAGGAATGCCTCGAAGCTGACGGCCTGACCGTAAATATATTCACCTTCGCAGATTCCAACGACGTATCCACCGTAACCACCAGCGCTGTTGCCGAGAGCGACGTTCTGTACATTCCTACCGATAACACCGCCGCCTCCTGCACCGAGGCCATAGCGGCCGTTACGGTTCCCGCCGGCGTACCCGTGATAGCGGGCGAAGAAGGCATCTGCAAGGGCTGCGGCTTGGCTACCCTGTCCATCAATTACTACGACCTTGGCCGCACCACTGGTGAAATGGCAGTTAAAATACTCAAGGGCGAGGCCGATATCTCCGAGATGCCTGTAGAATACTTCCAGGGCCCCGTAAAGAAGTTCAACAAGGATATGGCTGAAAAGCTGAACGTAACTATCCCCGACGAATATGTCGCCATAGAGGATTAACAGGAAAAACTAAAAAGAAATAAGACAGAGCAAGAGGAGAAATGAGATGAACGCAGCGGTTTGTTTGGGGCTTCCCAGTATCGCCAACCTGATATCCAGAATGCCGGGCGGTATTGCCCAGGGAATAATTTGGGGCATAATGGCACTTGGCCTATACATTACCTTCCGGTTGCTGGATATTGCGGACCTTACGGTGGACGGTTCCTTTGCAACCGGCGGCGCAGTAGCCATAATGCTCATAACCTCCGGCTGTCCTGCCTGGGCCCCGCTGATGGCGGCCCTTCTCGCAGGAACTGCTGCAGGGCTATGCACAGGAGTGCTGCATACCAGACTTGGTATTCCCGCCATACTTTCCGGCATACTCACCCAGTTTGCGCTGTACTCTATCAACCTTCGCATAATGGGCATGTCCGCAAACCGCTCAGCTAATCCGGATACCTTCAAGCTGCTCATCACCATGCGCAGCGTACCCAAAGCCATACTGACAGGCGCTGTGTTAGCTGCGGCCATAGTAGCGGTAATGTACTGGTACTTCGGTACAGAGCAGGGCTCCGCCATCCGCGCCACCGGCTCAAACCCCAACATGAGCAGGGCCCAGGGCATAAACACCGACAACATGAAGCTCATCGGCCTTGCCCTTTCGAACGGAATGGTCGCCCTCGCGGGGGGACTTATGGCCCAGTATCAGGGCTTCGCCGATGTAAACATGGGCAGGGGCTCCATCGTTATAGGCCTTGCCGCCATAATAATCGGAGAGGTTCTGTGTGATGCCGCGTTCCGCAAGGGCTGTGAGTTTTACATGAGGCTGCTGTTTGTGATAGTCGGAGGCATAGTGTACTACATCGTAATGGTGATAATACTGTGGCTCAAGCTTGATCCAAACGACCTGAAGCTTTTTACCGCCATAATAGTAGCCGTATTCCTTGCGGTGCCCCATATACAGGCGGAGCGAAAGAGCTCCTTCAAGATGGCGGGTAAGCGCAGCCTCAATGGAAAGGCCTGATGAAAGGGGAGAGTAGATATGCTGAAGCTGGACAATATATGTAAGACCTTCAATCCGGGTACAATAAACGAAAAAAAAGCGCTGCAAAATCTGTCGCTGACCCTTAAGCCGGGCGACTTTGTAACGGTGATAGGCGGCAACGGCGCGGGCAAGTCCACCATGCTCAACGCCATAGCCGGCGTATGGCCTGTGGACAGCGGCTCCATCACCATCGACGGCATAAACGTTACGGGTGAATGCGAGCATAAGCGCGCCGCGTATATAGGCCGCGTATTTCAGGACCCGATGCTCGGTACCGCGCCAAATATGCAGATAGAGGAGAACCTGGCGCTGGCAATGCGCCGCGGCAGGCGCCGCGGGCTGCGCTGGGGCGTCACAAAGGCCGAGCGGGAACAGTACCGGGACAGGCTGAAGGGCCTGGGTCTCGGCCTTGAGGACAGAATGACGGCTAAGGTGGGCCTGCTCTCCGGCGGTCAGCGTCAGGCGCTGACGCTGCTCATGGCGTCGCTGCAAAAGCCGAAGCTTTTGCTCCTCGACGAGCACACCGCCGCATTAGACCCCGCCACCGCCAAGAAGGTGCTGGACATATCCGACAGCATCATCAGGGAGAACGGCCTTACCGCACTGATGATAACTCACAATATGAAGGACGCCATAAACCATGGCACGAGGCTCATCATGATGAACGAGGGGCATATAATACTCGACGTGGAGGGCGAAGAAAAGAAAAAGCTGACAAAGCAGCAGCTGATGGAAAAGTTCGCCGAGATAGCGGGTAAGCAGGTAGAATCCGATAGGATACTGCTGTCGTAAGCTTCTGCTCAGACAGAATAGGGGGCGCCGCCTAAAAAGCGGAGCCCCTTTTTGATGTGTTTTTTGCGCTGCCGTGCCTTGGGCGGGCGTCACATATCCGCGCAGGGATTATTGGCCGGGCCCATGTTTAGGGTAAGGCCGGCGGTTATGCTGCTTTGCAGAATGTTCAGGCACTCGCCGAAGCGCTGGAAGTGAACTATCTCCCGTTCCCGCAGAAAGCGCAGGGGGTTGATTATTGCAGGGTCATCCGTGAGCACCATCAGGTGTTCATATGTTGCTCTTGCCTTCTGCTCTGCTGCTGTATCAAAAAGGCAACATTTTTTGCAGCTGTATTAAAAGCTCCAGTGTATTTCCACAGGGACTTCCCAGCTGCCGGTCGAGCGCCTTCCTATATATATGCGCTCTATCAGTGTTTCTGGGGCAGCGTTGTCCAGAGCGTTGAGCAGTACCGGGAGATCTTCATTTGCCGATGAGCGGCCGATTTGCTTAAGCTCTGCCGCGTCGCTTGCGGCGTCCTGCATAAGCCGCTGCTTTTCAGATGAAATGCGTTTGAGGGTATCTGAAAAGTCAGCCTCGCTTATGGAGCCTTCCGCCCTGTGGAGGTAAAGCTTTGCCATGGCTTCGGAATACATATCGATGCGTCCCTGCAGCTTTGAAATGCGCTTCGACAGCTGTATCTGCCGGGAACTGCTGCACTGAATGCATCGTTCTTTTAGCATATCCGTATCGAGGTGCTCTGAAGCGAGCCGGTTAAGCTCACACAGCACGGTACGCTCCAGACGCTTTACTGATATAAAACCACCGGGACAGGCCACCTTTGATATATAGCGGCGGCTGCACCGAAGGTAGCTTTCGCCGTGGCTCCTTGCGGAGCGCATGGGACTGCCGCAGCAGGCGCAGTAAACCCTGCCGGCAAAAGCGCCTGCCTTATTGCCGGCGAAGGGACGCGATTTTTCGGATATGAGCCGCTGTACGGTCTGCCATTGCTTTTCATCTATTATTGCCTCGTGCGTGTTTTCCACCCTGAACCACAGCTCCGGGGGTTTTGGCATGTTGCGCTTGGTCTTGTAGGATACGCTGCCGTACCTGCCCTGAACCATATGGCCGATGTAGACCTCGTTTTGGAGCATACGTGATATCGTGGCATACTGCCACAGCCCGCCGCCGGGGGAGGGTATGCCCCGGACGTTGAGCTCCCGGGCTATAGACGTTTTTCCTTGGCCATTGGCGAATAACGAGAATACTTCCCGTACTGTAAAGGCCTTTTCCTCATCGATGATGAGGTGCCCTTTTTGAGCCGGATCCTTGGCGTAGCCGTAGGGCGCGGAAGAACCTATGTGCAGCCCAAGACTCCTTCGGCTGTTCAGTACGCTCTTTATGCTCTCGGACATGTCCTCGAGATACCACTCGTTCACGAGGCCGTTTATCTGGCGCGTCTTTTTGTTGCCCGGGTCGTCGGTATCGCAGTTGTCCGCCACGCTTACGAAGCGTATGCCCCAAACGGGGAACAGGCCGTGTATGTACTTTTCTACCAGCTCCAGCTCCCGGGTAAAGCGGGACTGGGTCTTACACAGTACTACGTCGAAGTTTTTTGCTTCCGCGTCCTTTAACAGCCTGTTGAATTCCGGCCTGTTCCTGTCCGCACCGGCATAGTCGTCGTCGCTGTATATATCGTATATCTCCCAGCCTTGCGCGTCAGCGTACTGAGTGAGCAGCATTTTCTGGTTTTGTATGCTTCCGCTGTCCGCGCCATCGGCCTTGCCCTTATCCTCCTCGGACAGCCGGCAGTATATGGCGGCCCTCATATACTGCGCCTTTTGTTGAGCATTTGCAGCCATTTTTCCGCAAACAGCTTTTTATCCGGGAACCGGCCATTTTTGAATACGCTTTTGCACATGGGTGATTTTGCCAAAAAACAACACCTCCTGTATATATAAATATTAGGGTAGAATGCCGGTTATAATATGGATTGCTGTCAGTTCGTGATATTGACATAATAGATAACAAATATTGCATTATCCATAATTTGAATGAATAATCGATGGGAAAAGAATTTGCGTTGTTGTATACTATATGAGATTAAGGACAAGGTGGGTTTGATATGGACATCAGCCTTCGGCAACTCGAGGCATTTATAAAGGTAGCGGAGCACAGAAGCTTCTCAAAGGCTGGGGACGAGCTGTTTTTGAGCCAGTCTACCATAAGCAGCCATGTGGCACAGCTGGAACAGTCGCTTCAGGTGACGCTCATAAAGCGCCGCGAAAAGAAGAACATAGAGCTGACGGAGGAAGGGCAGCGGGCATATCGCGCAGCCCAGATAATAATCAATCAGGCGGAAATGCTGCAAAACATGTTCCGCAAGGAGGAGGCCGACCAGCCCCTTATATCCATTGCCGCTTCCACGGTGCCTTCGAGCTACATACTGCCGGGCATAATGACGGGATTTTCCGATATCAGGCCGGAATGCAGGTTCTCCGTTCTTGACGGAGACAGTTCCTTTGCCCTTGAGCGGCTGCAAAACGGCGAGGCTGTGTTTGCGTTTGTAGGAACCAGCAGCCGCAAGACCATATTCAGCTATCATACCGTCTGCCGCGACAGAATGGTGCTGATTACCCCAAATAATAAAGAATTTACCGAAAAAAAGGAAATGGGCGTGCTGGGCAAGGAGCTGCTGGAATGGCCCATGATAATGCGTGAGAGCGGCAGCGGCACTCGCCGGGAGACGGACAACTATCTCAAGAGCATAGGTATGTCCTCGGCGGATCTTAACGTGGCCGGCTACATGAACAACATTGAGGGGATAAAGAGCATGGTAGCTGCCGGAAAGGGTACTACCATACTTTCGGAGCGAGCGGCGGCGGACGCCATACGTGACGGCCGGGTGCTGTGCTTTGATCTTGAGGAAGACGGGCCGTATCGCGACATATACATCGCCTACCTCAAGAACCGCAGCTTTACCCAGACGGAACAGGCATTTTTGAATTACGTAAGGAACCGCAGCGGCGAAAAGCCGAAGCAGAACAAGAATAACAAGAAACCACTTAAGGAGGAATAACAAAATGGCAAACGTAAAAGTAAACGCGGTAGGCGATCAATGCCCAATACCGGTAGTAAAGGCTACCAAGGCTCTTGGCGAGTTCAAGGAAGCAGGCACCCTTGAGGTACAGGTTGACAATGAGATAGCCATACAGAACCTTACCCGCCTTGCCGACAGCAAGGGCCTCAAGAGCAGGAGCGAAAAGCTGGGAGATAATCTTTTTGCCATTACTATGGAAGTGAACGGCCCCCTGACAATGGGCGGCGAGGATCTTTCCTGCCATACCGACAACAGGGGAGACTTCGTGGTTGCAATAGATACAGATGCAATGGGCCGGGGCTCCGATGATCTGGGCCGCACACTTATGAAGGGCTTCATCTATGCCGTATCCCAGCTGGAGACCCTGCCCAAGACTATACTGTTCTACAACGGCGGCGCCAAGCTCACTACCGAGGGTTCCGTATCGCTGGAGGACCTCAGGAGCATGGAAGCTCAGGGTGTGCAGATACTCACCTGCGGCACCTGCCTTAACTTCTACGGCCTTGCCGATAAACTGGCGGTAGGCAGTGTCACCAATATGTACGTAATAGTAGAAACTCTGGCTAAGGCAGGAAAGGTCATCAAACCGTGATATATCTCGACAATGCCGCAACTACCCTACATAAGCCTCAGCAGGTAATAGACGCGGTAGTACATGCAATGCAATCGATGGGCAACTGCGCCAGGGGCACCCATGAGGAGGCCCTTGACGCTGCCCGTACCGTATACGACGCCCGCGTAAGGCTGGCGTCGCTTTTCGGTTGCCCTCGGGTGGACCATGTGGCCTTCACCGCGAACTCCACCGAGGCGCTGAACATGGCTATAAACGGGCTTATCGACCCGGGCGACCATGTAATATCGACTGACCTTGAGCACAATTCCGTGCTGAGGCCCCTTTACCGCCTTGAGGCGGAGCATGGCGCAGAGCTGAGCTTTGTGCCGGCGGATAAGCTTGGCAATGTGGATTATGCGGACTTCGAGAGGCTCATGAAGCCAAATACAAGGGCCGTAGTATGCACCAACGCTTCAAATCTTACGGGAACCGTGCTGGATATAGAGCGCATAGCAAAAACAGCCCACAGCCACGGCGCGTTAGTGATAGTGGATGCTTCTCAGACGGCGGGCTGCTGGCCCATCGATATGAAAAAAATGGGCATAGACGTGCTGTGCTTTACCGGGCACAAAGGGCTTATGGGCCCGCAGGGTACCGGCGGTATATGCGTTAAAGAGGGTATAGAGATACGCCCCTTTAAGGTGGGAGGTTCCGGAGTACAGTCCTACAGCAGGACGCACCCGGCCGAGTACCCCACCCGTCTGGAGGCGGGAACGCTGAACGGCCACGGTATAGCAGGACTTGGAGCTGCGGCAAAGTTTATATCCGAGACCGGAGTAGAGAATATACACGCCAAGGAGCGCTCGCTTATGCTGCGCTTTTATGAGGGAGTGAAGAATATCGAGGGCGTCACGGTCTATGGCGACTTTACAAAGGACAAGACCGCTATAGTCGCGCTGAATATACGGGATTATGAGTCCGGAGAGGTGTCTTATGAGCTTTCGCAGGGCTACGGCATAGCCACCCGACCTGGAGCCCACTGCGCGCCTCGAATGCATAAGGCCCTCGGCACGGCTGAAGTAGGTGCGGTGCGGTTCAGCTTTTCCTTTTACAATACAGAGGAAGAGATTGATGAAGCGGTAAGAGCGGTAGCGGAGCTTGCAAAATGAGAGAAAAGAAGCTTTGGCTTATAATAACCTTCCATACAACTACGGCCGCCATGGCCATGGAGAGTCTCTGTACCGAAAAGGGATTGCCGGGGCGGCTTATACCCGTACCCCGGGAGATAACCGCCGGCTGCGGAATGAGCTGGCGCGCGCCGGTGGAAAACAAAAAGGAGCTTATAGAAGCTGCCGAGCAGGCGGGGATAGCTACGGACGGCGCATACGAAATAGTTATATGACGCTACCTTCATACGCGGATAGGCAGCGAGGTGAAAAGAAAAGGTATTTACCATCGGGCGTTATCGGCATGGGCCATAACGCCCGTTATGTTATCGTTTGTATGAATTTTATCAATATCGGGCGCAATGGTATAATAGTATTATCAAGGCGCGTGCGCGCCGCTTATCAGTCAAAAGATCACCATCAAAAACCAGAAGCAAAAAACAAATCACACGGAGGTATTGTAAATGTCAGATTATGTACAGATGTGGAAAGACCTGGGAATGGATCTCGAAAGCCATGATATGCTCTGTCAGGTGCTGCCTACGGCGGTAGGGGATGTTTTCCTCACCCAGAAGAACAGGCCGAAGGCCATGGATTTCTGGGATCTGGTAATATCCGAGGTACACGGTATCCGCCCCGCCGAGCTCATAGCCGCGCAAAAGGAAGGCCGAAAGGTATTCGGCACCTTCTGCGTGTATGTCCCGGACGAGGTCGTCATAGCCGCAAACGGCATAGTCACAGGGCTCTGCGGCGGCAGCCAGTTCTGGGTACCGGGCGGCGAGACAGTGCTGCCCAAGAGCACCTGCCCTCTCGTAAAGGCCTCCGTAGGCGCCCGCATCGGCCGCACCTGCCCCTTCTTCCGCATAGCGGACATGTACGTCGGCGAGACCACCTGCGACGCCAAAAAGAAGGCGTATGAGATACTGGGCGAGGACGTCCCCATGTATATAATGGACGTCCCCCAGATGAAGCGCGAGAAGGATATAATCAAATGGAAGGACGAGATAGCGGAGTTTGCGAAGAAGGTGGAGGAGTTCACCGGAAACAGCATAACCCCCGAAAAGCTGGGCGAGGCGATCAGGATAATAAACAACAAGCGCAAGGCCATGGCGAGGGTATATAATGCGCGCAAGTCCGAATGCCTGCCCATATCGGGACGCGACGTGCTGCTCATGACGCAGATATCCTTCTTCGACGATCCCGTCCGCTGCGCGGAGATGTGCAACAGGCTGGCGGACGAGCTGGAGCAGCGCATAAAGGACGGCGTATCCGTGGTTCCCGAGGGCACCAAGCGCATACTCGTCACCGGCACGCCCATGGCTGTGCCAAACTGGAAGCTGCATAACATAATAGAGACCAGCGGCGCGGCAGTCGTATGCGAGGAGATGTGCACCGGCACCCGCTATTTTGAGAACCTGGTGGACGAGACCAAGACCACGCTGGACGACCAGTTCATGGCGCTGTCCGAGCGGTACATGAAGACCAACTGCGCCTGCTTCACCCCGAACCATGGCCGCATAGACGATCTGCTCAGGATGGTGAAGGAATACAAGGTGGACGGCGTTATCGACTGCAGCCTGAAGTTCTGCTGCCTGTATGATACCGAGAAGTACAGCGTGGCCCGCGCCCTCAAGGAAGCCGGAGTACCGGTGCTCGGCCTTGAAACGGACTATACCGATACCGATGCCGAGCAGCTCCGCACCCGCATAGGCGCGTTCATAGAGATGCTCAACAACAGATAATGTCCGACGTAAGGTATTATGTGCTCTTTGCAAACTATGAGCAGGGGCTGAAGCTGCACGACATACTGGATGGCGCCGGTGTGCAGAACAGGATAGCGCCTGCGCCCCGCTGCATACAGGGGGAGCTTTCCTGCGGTATGTCGCTGCTCATCGAAAAGGAGCACATCGACGAAGCCAGAGAAGCCATAAAAGCCTCCGGGGCGGAGTATCACGATATCGTTCCGCTGGAGGGGCAGATGAAGGCGCATAGGGATAAGTATTGTTAGGGATGAGGCGTTATCGGCTTTGACGATAACGCCTGTTTTGTTATTGTTTGTATGAATTTTATCAATATCGGACGCGATGGTATTATCGTGAAACAGATATTCGCCGCTTATGAACGCGCCCATTTGACTGATGCCGCAGGGTGGGCCTGGTGTTCCAGAGTCCGTCGCCATTCCCGCTTTCCATTTACAAAAACATGACTTACGGGTTAAAATACTACGGTAAAACCGGCAGGAAGGAACTGGAAAGCGCAGTAATAGAGGATATGCTGTCGGAAATGAAGAAGGATTACTCCATAGTGATAGTGACCCACAACATCGCTCAGGCAAAGCGTATAGCGGACGAAGTTGCGGTGATATTCGATGGCAGGCTAATAGAGAACGGATCAGCAGCTGAAGTCTTTGAGCTGCCCAAACAGCAGCTCACCCGCGAATTCCTTGCGGGAATATACGGATAGGGAGAAAGCATGATAAGGATAGACGTACCCGGACGGGAGATCATAGAGATAGAGCATGTAGTACTGGATTACAACGGCACCATAGCCCTTGACGGGCAGCTCATAGAAGGCGCGGCATGGCGAATAAGGGAGCTTTGTAAGAGTGCCCATGTTTACGTGCTTACAGCCGATACCTATGGCACGGTAAGGTCACAATGCGACGGCTTAGGTGCCGAGGTGAAGACGTTCCCAAGGGCTAACGCCGCAGAATGTAAGGAAGAGATAGTGCGCGCCCTTGGCGGCAAGGTTGCCTGCGTAGGCAATGGATTCAACGATATAAAGATGTTTGATATATCGGATTTGTCCATTGCCATCATGGACGGCGAGGGAGTGTGTGCCGGCATGATAGCTCACAGCGATGTATTGGTGCGCAGCGCAGAGGAAGGCCTGGACTTGCTGCTTAAGACGGACAGACTTCGTGCGACTCTTAGGACATGATCTGGCATAGAAAGAAATATAATTGATAAAAACGATAACAGCCAACATAACATCACACCTGTGTATTTGTAATAAGTCAAAATAAGTGCTATTATAGATGCAGATAAAGAACCGGCTGAAACAAAAACCTCTTATTCTTATTTCTTACTTATTAATACAGCGGAGAAAGAAGCACTGCCATGCGGGGCAGTTCTTCTTTTTTTGCGCAAAATGTTGCCTTTTTGACATAGCAGCATCTGCTGCCATGTCCTCAGTAATATCGGCTATTGGGTCGCCTGTGCACTGCAAATAGGCCGCAGTGAAGGGAACACCGTTGGGGTCGGCAGGGTATACGCCCTTGGAGTGCATGGTGTAGTAACCCATTAGTCCCGCGGCTTCAATGTCCTTTAGTGTAGCATCGCGCAGGCACTGATGGATCATGGTTCCTATCATTTCCCAGTGGGCGATTTCTTCAGTACCTATGTCGTTACAGGTGGCCTTTACCCGGTTATCCGGCATGGAGAAGCGTTGGGTAAGGTAGCGGCAGCCCGCCGCCAGTTCTGTGTGAGCCAACGAAGAGCATATTTCTAAAAAAGATGGATTTTTCGCTCCAAAAGTCCAAACAACCTGTTAAATGGAGCCCGGACGTAAGCATCCATGTGTATCTGGAAATCTCTTAAATTAGGGTGTTTTTAAGGATTTGGACAAGCACGATATAATCTTTGTTCAGTATACCCTGTGGCAGCTTGCATGGTGTCTGCAACAGTTCGAAAGAGCAAGTTGGAAATTATAATTGATGATTATTTAAATTGAAGAAGGCACAACCGACGTTTTTTTCGGCTGTGCCTTTTTATTATTATTCTCAAACACCTTATTAATTGTTGCAATATGCTGAGTATTCTTGGGTGGATCTGTAGAACAATCAGCTGATAAATGATGAATTATACATCCTCCAGCTCAAAAGCGGATATAAATTTCTGCTTTGGGCTACGAGGCTTATCTGGAAGTGTCATTCTAATTGCCCCGGTTTCAATCAAGGGTTCAAGATACCGCTTCAATGCATATTGTGCAGAAGGAATATTTAAGAATTCAATGATTTCTGCGCGAGATTTTTCAGAACGACAGAATTCAATCAGCCCTTTTTCATCTATGATATTAGACTTATATGTATCTTGCTGCATATTAGCATGAGGCTCGGTTTTAGCGGTGGTGTTATAAAGTGTTACAGAGAATTCACCGCGAGAGTCTTTAAACAATGGCGCTGGAAGAGCGTGCTTTTCCATTGCATACTTAATAGTAGGTATGCCTGAATAACGGTTTTCGGTTTCGCCAAGTGTTTCCATCGCGGTAACAAGTACCGGATTTCTTGTGTCTGGCTGCACATTTCCTAACTGATCGATGGTCAAACGACCATAAAGCCCGCCCGGATTGGTGATTTCCATGCGATCGGAAAACATTTGCAATTGAATGGGCATTCCTTCTGTATGAAAACTGTAATCTCTGTGAACCAGCGCATTTAGTATGGCTTCGCGTACGGCATCAATGGGATATTGTGGTAAATCGACTCGCTTACCTGTTTTTGAATCGATTTTTGTAGCAACACGCATGTTTGTACGGACAAAAGATAAGGCACCATCTAACATATCAGGCAGGGTTCCTTCGATGCGTTTGCTATCTATAAAACGGTTTCCTTCTGCGTCTACAATGCCCATTTTGTTGCTTGGCACATGAGTGGCAATAATACTAAGTTGAGGATAATATGCCTGTGGGTATAAACCAAAGAGCAATAATGCAGTCATAGTGATTTGACCATCTCTAGTAATACCGGTCAGTTCATATTGTTATTCTATAGATGCAGATGCAAGATGTGGACGTTCACGTCTTTTCTTAAGGAGATAAGACTCCAGTTTCTCTTGATCAAGTGCTGAAAAAGAAACACCTGCGGCAGGGCGAATATCGTCTCTGTATTTTTTTCGAAAAGCTTCAAAGCTATAGACTTCGTATTCAGTCATAGGTTTATCGGCTTCGCCTACTCGTATATAGGATCCTTGCAGCCTACCTTTGGCGGTTTTGAAGCATGGACGATCTGTAATGTCTACAGGTGGAATCTCGGCGGATAAGAAGACAAGGGTACCTTCATTACAGATGGTGAATACAGGTCGAACAACGGGGGTCATTTGTTCGCAGTATTCCATTACCTTTTTTTGCAAATCTTGAGCATCGTATACTCCGACCTTTTTAAATCCTTCTTTTTCGTCTAGGCCAAAAAGAAAAGTACCGCCGTTATTTTGATTGGAGAAAGCAGAAATTGTGTCATATAGCTTTTCAGGACATCCGTAATGGGCGGATTTAACTTCCATGGTTTGTTCTTCACAACCTCGGATTTGGATTTGCTTGATAAGGGCATGAAGTTCTTTTTCTACCATTCAGCTACACCTCCTATTGTCTTATGTTAACATAAGAAACTAAAGAAGTAAACAAGAAACATAAGACAAAAACCTCTGATTTTCTTATGTTTCGTATAAAAATAACATAAAAACACTTATGTTATTATATTGTTTATTATGGAATGTTATAGAGATGTCATGAAAAACACAGAAAGAATATAATTGTACAAAAATACTATCTTATAGAGAAGAATTGGATTTATATTGCTCATTCCTCATCTGACATACTGTACTTATTGTCAAGGATGCAATATGCTCTTTGTTTCAAAACTTCCGTGTCAGCCCACGAAGAGCATATTTTTGACTGAACTTCAATTTACTGTTCTACCGAGTAAGATTCAGGTGAAATGGAGCAGGAATTTAAGTGTGCGTGTGTATATGGAGTGTAGTTGAAGCAGGGTTTTAAGGAAAAGTCAACACAATAGAACAAAACGGGAAAAGATAAAAATGCTTTTATGTCGATAAAAGTCGCTCATATTTTTGTTGCAAAGCTTGAAATTATCACTCATTTTTTGTATGATAGTTCCAAGCGAAAGGAGATGCTTTTATGGCAGAGCTGTATTTAACCCGAAAAATAGATAGCTATTTAAAAAAATGGAAAAAAGATGCAGACAGAAAACCTCTGATAGTTAAAGGCCCTCGTCAGGTTGGCAAAACGGAATCGCTGCGCCGTTTTGCCAATGCAAATTATCAGAGCGTTATTTATATTAATTTTGTGGAAGAGCCAAAATATAAGTTCATCACGGATGACGGCTATGGCACGGATGACATCATCAAGAATATTTCGCGTATTGATCCAGCCAAACGATTTGAACCCGGCAATACAGTTATCTTTTTTGATGAGATTCAGGACTTTCCGCAGATATCAACCGCTTTAAAGTTCTTCAAAATTGACGGTCGATTCGATGTTATTTGCAGCGGTTCTCTGTTGGGAATTAACTATAAAAAAATTGAAAGCAATAGTGTAGGATATAAAACAGACTACACCATGAATTCTTTGGATTTCGAAGAATTTCTGTGGGCAAAAGGCTATCAGGCCGATACCATCCACGATATGCTTTGGCATATGGAAAACTTCAAACCATTCAATCAACTTGAAATGAATATCTATAGTGATCTGTTTTTAGACTACTGTATTCTTGGCGGCATGCCTGCTGTTATTCGGCAGTATATCGAGAAGGGTACGTTTGAAGGAACACTGGATATTCAGCGGCAGCTTATTGAAGACTATAAAGAGGATATTCGGAAATATGCGGACGGAATGGATCAAACAAGAATTCTGAACGTTTTTGAGCAAATCCCCAATCAGCTGGCAAAGGACAATAAGAAGTTTCAAATATCTAAAGTGGCCCATGGAGCACGGTTTAAAGATTATCGCGGCTGCATTGAGTGGCTGAGAGATGCGGGAATTATACAAGTTTGTTATTGCTTGAACTCTCCCGATCTTCCCTTAAAGGGAAATTATGATGACAGAAAGTTTAAGCTTTACTTTTTTGATACCGGATTATTTGTTGCCATGCTGGATGAAGAAGCACAGGAAGATTTGCGGGCAAACAAGAATCTGAATGTGTATAAAGGTGCGCTCTACGAAAATATTGTTGGTGAAGCGTTAGTAAAAAGTGGATACTCTCTGTTTTATTACAAGCGAGAAGATTCCACTTTGGAAGAGGATTTCTTTGTCAGAACTTCTCAGCAGCTGTTACCAATCGAGGTGAAAGCAACACGCGGAACTGCTAAATCCTTAAGAACATTGATTGCAAGTAAAAGTTATCCTGATATTCAATATGGGATTAAGCTGACCGGAGGAAACATAGGGTATAGTGACAATGTTCTGACATTTCCTTACTTCTGCGCCTTCTTGTTGAAGGAGTATCTCAAGAGAGGCGAGCTTAACATTCCAGAAAAGGAATACTCTGATAATAATCCTGAATAGTACAGAGGCAGCAAGAAAATAACTGTTTATAAATCCTATTTTAGAATCATACCAGAATAACCGCCTATACAGGCGGTTTTTTCATGCTCAAAATTCAAAAAGGAGGTGCCCGTATGGCTCAAATCATCGCCATTGCCAACCAAAAGGGCGGCGTTGGCAAAACCACCACATGCGCCAATTTAGGCATTGGCTTGGCGCGGGAAGGAAAGAAAGTGCTGCTCATCGACAGCGACCCACAAGGATCACTGACCATCAGTTTGGGCTACGACCGTCCTGACCAACTTCCCATCACCCTTTCCGACATTATGGAAAAGGTTATGGACGAAAGCACAATCGCCCCAAATGAAGGGCTTCTCCCTCATGAAGAAGGTGTTGCACTCATGCCTGCCAACATCAGTTTATCCGGCATGGAAGTATCCCTCGTCAACGCTATGAACAGAGAAAAGATACTCAAGCAATACCTCGATAGCGTGAAGTGCCAATATGACTACGTGTTGATTGACTGCATGCCCTCTCTTGGGATGTTGACCATCAATGCCCTTGCTGCTGCGGATAGCGTGATTATCCCTGTGCAGGCGCAATACCTTTCCGCCAAGGGTTTGGAACAGCTTTTGCAGACCGTCAACAAGGTGCGGCGGCAGATCAATCCCAAGCTGAAAATCAGCGGTATCCTGATCACCATGGTGGACAACCGCACCAACTACGCAAAGGAGATTGGCAGTTTACTTCGGGATACCTACGGCAGGAAAATCAGAGTCTTTGCAACGGATATCCCTCGTTCCGTCCGCGCTGCTGAGATCAGCGCAGAAGGCAAAAGCATCTATGCCCATGACGCCAAGGGCAAAGTTGCGGAAGCATATCGAGAACTGACCACGGAGGTGCTGAAGATTGAAAAACAGCGGCAAAAAGCTAAGTCTGACCTCTTACGATGACATCTTCACCACAGAAGATGCAAGGCAGGAAAATCAGCGAGAGCGAGTCATGGAAATTCCTCTGGACAAGCTCCAACACTTCCGTGACCACCCTTTTCAAGTGCGCCACGACCAAGCTTTGCAGGATATGGCAGACAGTATCAAGGAATACGGCGTGTTATCCCCCGGCCTTGCACGACCGATTCCTGATGGCAGCGGATACGAAGTAATCTCCGGCAACCGTCGATTGGAAGCCTGTATCCTGGCAGGCATGGAAACCATGCCTGTTATCGTTCGTGATATGAGTGATGATGAAGCTATTATCGCCATGGTGGATGCCAATTTGCAGCGGGAGAACATCCTGCCAAGCGAACGTGCATTTGCTTACAAAATGAAGCTGGAAGCCATAAAAAGGCAGGGAGCTAGGACAGATTTAACTTCTATGCAAGTTGCACAGAAGTTATCCGTTGAGATGGTTGGAGATGCTGCAGGTATTAGCAAGGATCAAGTACGCCGTTATATTCGCCTGACAGAACTCATCCCACCCATACTGGATATGGTGGACGGCGTTGCGGAGCGGAAGATTTCCTTTAACCCTGCGGTAGAGCTTTCATATCTTACCCTTTCAGAGCAGACCATGCTGCTGGATGCCATGGAAGCCCAAGAAGCTACACCATCACTATCTCAAGCGCAGCGGCTTAAGAAGTTCAGCCAACAAGGAAAACTGTCTGAGGACGTTATGACGGCAATCCTGTCCGAGGAAAAGAAAGAGGTTGACCGCATTACTCTTACCACAACCACGCTGTCCAAGTATTTCCCTAAGTCTTATACGCCGAAGAAGATGGAAGAAACCATCATCAAGCTGTTGGAACAGTGGCAGCGAAAACGACAACATGAGCAAGAACGGTAGGCATAAGAAATACCGTTTGCATGTCTTACATCTTTCATGTATGATAAACAAGAAAGTGTGCAAGATAATGCGCAAGTTGTAATGAATATAGGCAACCTTAGATGGAGAATATCCCATAAATAGTTACTAATATCTTATCTAACGCTCGATTTATTTCATTAAAACTGCTAAAATTTTAACCATAAGCATAGAACAAAAATTCGGAGGATTTATAATGGCTAAGCTGTTTTTGATAGGGGTATGCCACAACGATCCGTTCGGAGCTGAAAAAACACGGTATGCGTTGAGGCTTGCGCAAGAAAACAATTTCATTCCAGACTGTATTGCTGTCGAATGGAGATCAGATTATGCTAACAGGGTTATTTTACAGAGGGATACATTTGGAAGACTCTTAGCTCAGGAATACCCGAATATTACTGATGGAGAACTACAAATCATTCAGTCCTCTCTTGCGTTTGAAGCGGATGCCCATATAGGTTTATATCCGGAGATTCCTATTATTTGGCTTGATGAAAATAGAACTGTTAAGGATGATATTATTGAGAATTATGCAACGTCTCGTTTATCTATAATAAAGAGTGCTGTGCGTAAAAATGATGAAGCATTTAACTTATGGAATATTTCATATTGCGTAAGACAATTATCCCAAAGTGAGGCAGTACCTAGTGAACGAGATAAGATGTTTTTTTCATGTATCCAAGAAGCTGTTGCCAACGGATATCGGAATATTGCTTGTGTTGTAGGAACAAATCATACGAAACTATCCATAAAGGGAATGTTTGGTGAATTGTTAAAAAACGAAGGACATTCCATTATGATATACAAGACGGATGAAGAAACTCCGGTGCTCATGAAGACTGGTTTTATGACGGCGTAGAATAAAGTTAAGCTACTCTACTCCAATCGAGAAATAATAATATAAAAAAGAACATGCAATAAAAAGGCGTTCTGGGTAGAACGTCTTTTTTATATTTAGAGAAGGAGATAAATCAATATGGCAGTCTTTCGCATAGAAAAAACACGGGATTATACCGTTATGGCGAACCATCATCTGCGAAACACGGAGCTTTCTCTTAAAGCAAAGGGGCTACTTTCCCTTATGCTGTCTTTACCGGAGGAATGGGACTACACCACAAAAGGTCTTGCCCGCATCTGCAAAGATGGCGTTGACAGCATTTGCGCCGGAGTGCGTGAACTGGAGGATCATGGATATGTGGTGCGTGAGCGCATCCGCAATCCCAATGGACAGTTGGGAGCCATAGAATACACGATACTGGAGCAGCCCCGCACCTCGGAACCTAAACGGGAAAAACCTGAACGGGGAAATCCGGTTCAGGCAAACCCTGTCTTGGGAAAACCTGAACAGGAAAACCCTGCACAATTAAATACTTATAGAACAAATAAAGAGGAATCAAATACGCTCTCAATAAATCCTTATCCAATCAATTCCTATCCTATCAATCCCGTAACGGATCAGATGGGAATAGATAGGATGGATATTTACAGAGAAATCATCAAAGAGAACATCGAATACGACACCATGAAAGACAACTTCCCATATGACTATGAGCGGCTGGATGAAATCGTAGAGCTCATGGCAGAAACCCTTGCTTCTAAGAAAGCCACCTTCTGCATTGCCGGTGATACCTATCCCGCTTCCACGGTAAAGTTCAAGCTGCTCAGAATCAACAGCCTGCACATCCAGTATGTGTTTGAATGTTTGAACAAAAACACCACCGAGGTGCGAAACATCAAGAAGTACCTGCTTGCCACTCTGTTCAATGCTCCCAGCACCATGGGCAGCTACTACAAAGCGCAGGTCAATCGGGATATGTACGCATACTAACCATTTTGCTAATTACGACAGAAAATTTCTACATTGTTTTTATGACTTGTGGTATGTAGATATACCGTGGATGAAAGCACCAATGATCACATTGATGTGCAAACGACTTAGAAGCATAATAAACCCTTTGAAATGCATCCTGATCGAAAAAAGCGAAAGAAAACTTAAAACAAAAGAGGAAATAATCATTAGCTATCCTTTGCAACGGTGTACAAAGGGAACATAATAAAAAACTTAATAATGGACTGCCAATCTTACACAAAGTACCGCCCAAACGAGACTACGGGCGGTATTTTTGTATCATGGCGGAGAAAGGAGGAACTTCCCACGGGGGCTTGACTGAAAAGTTGAGCCTCTTTTTTCATGCCAAAAAACAGGAGGTAAATGCTTATGGCAGATGATAAAACCACAAAAACGCCGGAACAGCCGGTAACGGATAGCGGGCCGGGCAAGGAAACGCCTCCCGCTCCCCCAAAAGAGCCGGAGAAGGTTTCCGTTTCTCCGGAGCCGGAAAAAAAGACGGAACCGGAGGTAAAGAACCCGCAGGTTTCCGTCTATAACTTCGCTGAAATTATGAAGGAAAAGAAGGTCGAGGAACGGGCGGCAGCTCCCAGCGGGGAAAAGCCTGCCCCGGCAAAAACGGAAAAACCGGAAAAGCAGCCGGAGGCTCCGAAGAAAGCGGAGGAAAAACCCAAAGAGCCGGAACAGCCGAAGCGCCGGGGCCGTCCCCCGAAAGCAGATAAGGACAAGGCCGCACCCCCGAAGCCCGAAGCTCCCGCACAGAAACCGGAAAATGCGGTCAAAAAGGAACCGGAGAAAAAAACGGCGCCAACGGTACAGGCCGCTCCCGCTCCGAAGGAACCCGAAAAACCGAAGGATGCACCACGCCGGGGCAAGGAACAGATCGTCTATATCAAGCTGAACGAGCTTCACGCCTTCAAGAACCATCCCTTTGAGGTTCGGGATGATGAAGAAATGCGGGCTATGGTGTCCAGCGTCAAGGACAAGGGCGTGACCCAGCCCGCTATCGTCCGTCCCCGTGAGGATGGCGGCTATGAGATCGTGTCCGGCCACCGCCGCCAGAAGGCCAGCGAGCTTGCCGGATATGCGGATATGCCCTGTATTGTTCGCAATCTGACGGACGATGAAGCCATCACGCAGATGGTCGAGGACAATCTCAACCAGCGTGAAGAAATCCTCCCCAGTGAGCGGGCCAAAGCCTTGAAAATGCAGCTTGAGGCCATCAAGCACCAGGGCTCCCGCACTTCGGGCCAGATTGACCCGAAGGACGCAGGAAAACGCTCCAACGAAATTGTAGCCGAGCGCAATAAGATGGCGGTCAAGCAGGTGCAGCGGTATATCCGGCTCAATGAGCTGGTTCCCGACCTGATGAAGCTGATGGATGAAAAAAAGCTGGGCTTTACTACGGCGGTGGAGCTTTCCTATATCGGCAAGAAGAACCAGAACTATATCGCCGTCGCCATTGACAGCCAACAGTCCTCGCCTTCACAGGCGCAGGCAAAGCGTATGCGTGAGCTGGACGAAAAGAAGCTGCTCAACGGGGATGTGATCGACGGCATTATGATGGAGGACAAAAAGGAGGTAGACAAAGTGATTTTGACAGGTGCGGAACTGAGCAAGTATTTCGGCAAGGAAACTACGCCGAGGGAAATGAAGGACCAGATCATCAAGCTGCTGGACGACTGGAAGGGTCAGCAGAAGGAACATGAAAAGCCGGAGAAGAAAACCGAACAGGAAAAGTAAGCCCAAACTTCGGGTCAGCATGGCCCGAGGATTGCGGGGCTCTGCCCCGCGCCCCGAAGCTCTGGAGATATAAATGATTCCCCGTCGCCAGTTATTCCGTAGCATAGCCGGGAAAATCAGTCAAGGGCAGCGCCGCCGCAGGCGGTGCCAGAGGCACCCTTGACGGATTTCTCCCGGTTATGCTTTTTCCCGGTCAAGCGACGGGGATATAAATTCTCCAGAGCCGTTCCCCTTCCCGGGGGAAGGGGCGGAGGGGTTGGGCGAACTCTTGCTTTTCCCTAAACCAAAACAGAAATGGAGGCTCAACCAATGAAACGACCTTTAGCATACCTGACCGCCGCATGGAGCGGCGAGCCGGATGTTGATATGGAGCTGGCGGCCCACTACTGCCGTCTTGCTTATGAGGCGGGCTTTTCCCCGATCTGCCCGCTCTTGTATCTGCCGCTGTTTTTGAATGACAGCGTTCCCGAGGAACACAAGGCTGGGATTGATATGCGCCGGGATATGCTGCGGCGCTCCCACACCCTGATTGTCTGCGGCAGCGCTGTGGACGAGGATGTAAAAAATGATATTGCGGTTGCCGGGCGGCTGGGCATTGCGGCGACCACACTGGAAGGGGTGCTTGCCGTGAAGGGACACGGCACCCCGGGCCATGCCGGACATTAAGCTGGGAAGCCTTTTCGACGGGATTGGCGTGTTCCCTCTGGCTGCTTCCCGGTGCGGTATCCGTCCGGTATGGGCCAGTGAGATTGAAAAAGCGCCCATCTCTATAACCAAAAGGCACTTTCCCGACATGGTGCATTTGGGGGATATTACGAAGGTGGACGGCGGGAAAATCCCGCCGGTTCATGTAATTACCTTCGGTTCCCCCTGTCAGAACCTTTCTCTGATCGGCAACCGCTCCGGCCTTGCCGGGGCAAAATCAAGCCTGTTCTATCAGGCGTTTCGTATCATACAGGAAATGAGGGATGCTACTGATAACCTATATCCAGCTATCGCTGTTTGGGAAAACGTCATGGGAGCGTTTTCTACAAATGACCGGATGGACTTTAGAGCCGTCTTATCCGCCTTCTCGGACACCGAAGTTCCAATGCCTCCTTCGGGAAGATGGGGAAACGCCGGAATGGTGCGAGGGGGAACGCCTGATGTGTGCTGGCGACTCATGGACGCCCAGTATTGGGCAGGCTCCCGAAGGCTGGCACGAAGGCAGCGGATTTTCGTCGTGGCGGATTTTGGAGGCAGACGTGCCGCAGACATACTATTTAAGCCCCGTCCAATGCTCCCACTTCCTCCGCCTTGCGGAGAGGGCGGGTGGGCCGCCGCCGAAGGAGATCGAACAGCTTCTTTTGAAACAGGGCGGCAGATACCAGTCATCCACCCCTTTCAGTGCTTCCGTATGCGGGGAGCGGCAAAAAGGCAGGAAGAAACGGCCTTCCGAAACAGCTTCGGATTACCAACTGACCCTTTTCCCACTCTTTTAGCCAGTGATGTAACGCCCTTTGCCTTCTGGTATGAGGGCGACCCGAAGGGCGGCTGTATCCGTTTTCTGACGGAAACGGAAAGCGAACGGCTGATGGGGCTGCCGGAGGGCTGGACAAAGTACGGGGCGGACGGCGTGGAGATCCGGCCTCTGCAACGCTACAAGGCGCTGGGAAATGCGATTGCCCTCCCTTGTGCCGATTACATTATGGCCGGGATTTATGAGGTGCTGGCTGACCGGGCCGGAAAGGAGGAATGAGCCCATGTTTGAAGCTTATATAACCAATACAGCCCTATACCCCTTAATGGGGATTGAGGTAGGGACAACGGTACATTTCCCCATGACGACACAGGAGTTGCAGGCCGCCCTTGCCAAAATCGGGATAGACGGGAAACGGTACAGCGAAGTGTTCTTTACCAGCTTTGACAGTGATGTGCTGGGGCTCTACGATTATCTCTACGAATGTGAGAACATCGACGAGCTGAACGAGCTGGGCCACGCCCTGCTGGAAGTACGGGATAAGGGCGGACTGGAAACCTTTGAAGCCGCTCTTGTCTTGGGAAACCACACAAGGAGCGTGAAGGATTTGATAAACCTGACGCAGAACCTTGACCTTTACCGCTTTTACCCGGATATTTCCGATGATGAAGGGCTGGGCCGTCTTTACGCCGACGAGCTTGGGACTATCGACATACCGGAGCACATTCAGAACTACTTCGATTATGAGGCATACGGGCGGGATGTGCGTATCAACGAGGGCGGCGTATTCGCTCCCGGTGGGTATGTGTCGGCAGTCCCGGAGGGCTTCAAGGAGTATTACCACGGGCCGCAGGACATTCCGCCGGAACACCGGATATTTGCCTATCCTGAAAAGGCCGAGCCTGTCCACTCCATTCTCGCTACACTCAAACGGTTTCAAGAAGCCCCACCCGCTCCGAAAAAGGACAAGACGGAGACTTCCCATGAAGAACGGTAAGACTTCGGGCCAGCATGGCCCGAAGCATGAAGGAGGTGCATACCATCAACTATTACCCTATCAATGAAGGGGCCGCCCGCCGGGCAAAAGAAATGAACAGCTTTTCCGACTACAAGGAAGGGAGCGCAACGGCGGAATACCGGGCAATGGTGGACAAGGCCGCCGCCATAGCGGAACAGCAGAAATCCCGGGTGGACCCCATGTACCATGAGAAGATCGACCATCTGTTAGACACCTACGCCCGCAAGCTGGCCGAAAACATGAACCAGGGCTTTGCCATTGACGCAAGGGTTCCCTCTGTGATGATCGCCGGACCTGCCAATTTCCCGGTGGGAAAGAAGGAAAAACAGAACCGGGCGCGGGACAGCAACATGGAGGAATGGCGGCATATTCAAGGGCTGCTGGATAAGATACGCAGCACCGGCATGGGCGGGATCAGCGCCGATGACCCGGCAGCGATTGAAAAGCTCCAGAAGAAGCTGGACGGGCTGGAACGCTCCCAGCTCATTATGAAGGAGGTCAACGCCTATTACCGCAAGCATGGCAAGCTGGACGGCTGTGCGCTGCTGTCGCTGGACCAGATTGAAAAGCTGAAAGCAAGCATGGCGTCAAGTTGGCGAAGCGACCCGAGGCCCTTTGAAAGCTACCAGCTAACCAACAACAATGCGGAGATCCGCCGGGTAAAGGCCCGTATCGAACAGCTTTCCAAACAGGCACAGCAGGAATTTTCCGGCTGGGAGTTCGATGGGGGTCGTGTGGAAATGAACCGGGAGGACAACCGCTTGCAGGTGTTCTTTGACGGAAAGCCTGACGCGGACACCCGGGCCGAGCTGAAAAGCAGCGGCTTTCGTTGGGCTCCCAGCGTGGGCGCATGGCAGAGGCAGCTCACAGACAACGCCATCCGGGCGGCTGACCGTCTGGAATGTATCAAGCCGCTGTCCGGCGAAAAGCCCTCCCAGCTTCAAAAGAAGCCCTCTATCTTGCAGACCATGCGGGAACAGGGCGAAAAAGTCCAGACGGAGCCGGAAAAGAAAGCTCCGTCCGGCAGAGATGCCGAGCGGTAAGCCTCGGGCCACATTGGCCCGAGGTTTTCTGTTCCCCGAGATTGTACGGGGGCCTCCCGGATAGCGGGAACCCCGACGGAAAGGAGGTTTTATGCAGGAAGAAGTAAACCAAAAAACGGTTGCCCTTTCAATCAGGACAACGAAGCTCACGGGAAAAGTGCTGGCTGCCGCTCTTGGGAAGGTAGCGCGGGCGCTGCAAAAGCACCACCGGAAGGCGCTGACCCCGCAGGGACGCCAGAGTGTAAAAAAGCTGATGAACCACTATGGCGGCAAAAGCGCCATGCCCTATGTGGGAGCCCCAAAGGATTTTGACCGGATCGCAAAGGAGTTCCATGTGGACTACGCTTTCCATAAAGTGAGCCCCGGTCATTACCTGCTGTTCTTCAAAGCCAATCAGGCGGACGCTATCACGGCGGCCTTCCAGAAGTACAGCGCAAAGGTGCTGAACAAAGAGCAGGACAAGGCTTCCATCCTCGGCCAGCTTCGGAAATTCACGGAGCAGATCAGGACGCAGGCAAAGGAAAAGCAGCGGACCAGAGAGGCGGTGAAGGACGGACGTTGAGTGACAAGATTAGAAAATATGTGCTCCCAAACCTGCCGTACCTCTTTGTGTTCTGGTTCTTCTCCAAAATCGGGACGGCATACCGGATCGCCCCCGGCACAGACTTCGGGACAAAGCTCATGGGGATGCTCGATACCTTCCCCAAAGCCTTTGAAACCTACTGGCCGGGGCTGGGAGGTATTGACCTGCTGGTGGGCCTTGCCGGTGCGGCTGGGGTGTATCTGCTGATACAGTCAAAGATCAGGCAGGCGAAAAAATTCCGGCGGGATGCGGAGTACGGCACCGCCCGCTTTGGAACAAAGGAGGATATAAAGCCGTTTGTAGACCCTAAATTTCAGAACAATGTCATTCTGACCGGGACGGAGTTCCTTACCATGAACACCCGTCCGAAGATACCCGCCAATGCCCGGAACCTAAACGCCTGTGTCATCGGATCGTCCGGCTCGGGAAAGACAAGGTTCTGGTTGACCCCGCAGCTCCTTCAAGCCCATTCCTCGTATGTGGTGGTAGACCCGAAGGGCGGCACTCTCGACCAGTGCGGGCGGTTTCTGCAACGGGAGAAATACAGGGTGCGGGTGTTCAACAGTATCGACTTTTCAAAATCCATGCACTACAATCCGCTGGCCTATATCAAGACGGAAAGCGATGTTTTGAAATTTGTTACCGCCCTGATTGCCAACACCAAAGGCGACGGCAAGGAGGGCGACGAGTTCTGGACAAAAGCAGAAACCCTCTTGTACTGCGCCCTTGTGGCCTACATCGTCTTTGAGGGGCCGGAGGAAGAACGCAACATGAATACGCTGGTGGAAATGATAAACAGCATGGAAGTCCGGGAGGATGACGAAACCTTCAAAAACGCGGTGGACTATATGTTTGACGGGCTGGAACGCCGCAGCCCCCAGCACTTCGCCGTGAGGCAGTATAAGAAATACAAGCTCGCCAGCGGTGTTGTATGCTCTAAAAGACTTCTTAATCAAGCGGTTGGGAAGTCTC
>ERZ772883.480-NODE-480-length-41389-cov-31.867155_pt1 | contig 41389 bp, 49 predicted proteins | sample MGYA00580575_ERZ772883 | MGnify/ENA primary metagenome ERZ772883 (study PRJEB29015, sample SAMEA2737666) | human gut metagenome | biome: human gut; feature: human-associated habitat; material: faeces | place: China | collected 2012 ...
ATCACTTGGAGAAGCTTTAAAAGAAAAATTTAAATAAAAATTAGGAGGAAAGAAATATGATAACATTAGAAGAAGCAAAAGTAGGAATGGCTGACAAAGTAGACCAAGCAGTCATTGATGAATTTAGAAGGGGGTCTTTATTATTAGATAAATTAGTATTTGATAATGCAGTAGCACCTGGAACAGGAGGAAGTACATTAACTTATGGATATACAAAGTTAAAAACACCATCAACAGCAGGATTTAGAAAAATAAATGGTTCATATACAAACAATGAAGCTAAAAGAGAAAAGGCAAGTGCAGATTTAAAAATATTTGGAGGAAACTTTAAAATTGATCGTGTATTGATAAATACATCTGGAGCAGTTGACGAATTAGATTTCCAAATGAAAGAAAAAATAAAAGGAGCTATAAATTTATTTCATAATACAGTAATAAATGGAAATGAAGCAGTAAATGAAGATGAATTTAACGGGTTAGATGTTATGCTAAAGGGATCTAGTACAGAATATAATGCATCTGAATATGCACAGACAACAGATACTGATATAGTAGAAGGAAAAACATATTATACTAGAAGTGGTTCAGGAACTGAAAGTTCTCCATACAAATATACAAAAGTTGCAAGTCCAGCTAAAGCTAATATAGCTACATATTATGAATTAAAAAATGCCTTTGATTTATCAACATCTAAAAAAATGGACGACAATTATCAAGAGTTTTTAGATAAAATGGATGATTTTGTTTCTATTATGCAAGGAAAGCCAACAATGTTCCTAGGAAACAATAAATTAATTACAAAAATTAAAGGTATTGCAAGAAGGGCAGGATATTATACTAAATCAGAGGATGCATTTGGTAGAAGCATAGATATGTGGGATAACATACCGTTAGTTGATTTAGAAGAATATTTTGATGGTGTAAACACAACACCTTGTGTTAAGATCTCGGAAGATGGCTTAACAGACTTATATGCTGTTCAAATAGCAAAAGATGGTTTTCATGGTGTATCACCAACAGGAACAGGAGTTTTAAGTACATGTTTGCCAGACATGAAAGCTCCAGGAACAGTTAAAGAAGGCGATGTAGAAATGGTGGCTGCAGTTGTTCTTAAAAATACACTAAAAGCTGGAGTATTTAGAAACATTAAAGTAAAATAATAGGAGTTGAAAGGGCATGACAAATTATACGAATTATGATTTTTATAAAAACACATATAAGGGCGACATGCCCGAAACTGACTTTAATAAAGTAATAGTAAGAGCAAGTTACGAAGTACAAAAAAACATCTTCAATAGAGATATAAAAGGCTACGAAGATGAGGTACAAATGGCAACTTGCTCTGTTGCTGATATATTATTAAAAGTTGAGCAATTAGAAAATAAAAAAGATACAATATTATCGAACAATAATCTAAAGAGTGAAAGTGTTGGAGATTATTCAAGAACATTTGATACTTTAGGAATAGATAATGTTGATGTAGAAATTTCTAACCAAAAAAATAAGATAGTAGAAGAAATTAGATTGTATTTATTACATACAGGCCTACTTTATAGAGGTGTTTAACATGGAAGAATTATTTGATAAAGACATAACAATAATAAATCAATACATAGATAAGGACCACAAAAAGGCATATAAAGTAAGTCATGTAAAAGGATTTTGGAGTTCTAATGATGGAATATCAATAAATGGAACACAGATAACAAAAAACGATGGTTTGTCTGCAAGAATACTAATGAATGATAGCAGAAATGAGGAATATCAAAAGCCAGAAGAATTTAAAAAAGAGCAAAAAACATGGACATTACAGAATGATGATTATTTGGTAAAAGGCAAGGTAGAAAATTTTACTACTATTACTAAATTACTAGATGATTATCAAGAAATAATAAAAGTCACAAAAATTGCTCCTAAGGATTATGGCTCAGAAGATATGTGGCATTTTGCTATAACAGGCGTTTAATATGAAAGTTGATTATATAGTAGCATTTAGTAATATACAAAAGCAACAAATTTTAGATAAATATGGGCTAGATGGTGGAAGAACGCAAAAAGTCATTGATAGCAGTTTTATGGGATATGTTGATAAATATATGCCACAAGACAGTAATCAAATGATAACAAGTATGTATGATTCAACAAAAGTTGGAAGTGGAGAAATCGACATAAATACACCTTATTCTCACTATCAGCATGAGGGGGAGAAATATATTGACCCTAAGTATAAGATTGGTGCTTTCCATGACCCTATAAGTGGCAGGTATTGGAGCAGACCCAATATTAAGAAAGTTCCAAGTGGTAAAAAATTAAATTATCACGGAGGGGCCTTAAGAGGAGACCATTTTGTTGAAAGAATGTTAGCAGACCATTTTGAAGATATATTAAATGCAGGTCAAAAGGAGATAGATAAATAATGGCAGAAGAAAAAGCAATGATTGAAAAAGTAAGAGATTATATGGCTAAATGCCCACATTTGGATAAATATGCAGAGTTAAATGTAGAATATTTAATAGATAAGGTTAAAGCATATTCTATAAATGAAAATGCAGGTTATAATCCAATATTACATTCGTTTTTAAAAGGTTCAGAAAGACAGTTTTTGTTTACTTTTGATAGTAAATTACATTGGAACGAAGATATACAAAACAATATAGATAATTCTAAAACTTTTGAAGATATTAGAGATTGGTTAGAAAATAACAAAAAGGAAAAAAAGTTTCCAGACATACATGGAGTGTATGACATTGGTGCGACTACAAATGGCTATATATTTGCTACTAATGCAAATGAAGCAATTTATCGTATCCAATGTTTTTTATATTATTTTAAGGAGGAATAAAAGTGGTAAATTTAGTAAAGATAAATAGAGATGAATTAGTTGAATTTTTAAATACAAAGCCAAAAGAGCAGACAGCAAATTGGGCATTGATTGGTATAGGAATAACCGATAAATCTACAGACTATAATGCTGAAAAAACGGAAGAAAAATGGATTATACATAGAAATAAAAATGTAACTGTAGATGGTTATGGACTAACATCAGGAATAGAACAAACATGCTATAAAGGTGATGAAGTATTTGAATTTATAGACAATATAAGATATAGATTATTGACTGGTTCAGATGCTGAAACAACTTTATTAGAGATAGATAAATATAGTGTTGATGAAACTGGAAGCACACCAAAATACAGAGCAAGATTATGGACAGTTTCAATAGAAATAAGTTCTAACGGTGGAGATAGTGCGAAAATAAATTATACGATAAATTATACAGGAGACCCAACATTTGGTACAGTTACGTTCACAAAAGGAGTTCCAACATTTACGAAAGAAACGACGGAGGAATTAAGTTAAAAAAATACATAAATATAAAATAATCGCATAATTCGACAAATTTTGCAACTACAATATATTATAATCTTTTTATAACAAAATAAAAGGAGGGATATTTGTGGAAGAAAAGAAAAAAAGCGGATTAGCAACAGCCGGACTAATACTAGGGATTATAGGAATTTGTACATCATTTATACCTATAATAAACAACATATCATTTGTTTTAGGATTAATAGGAGCAATAATGGGAATAATTGCATTAATTAAAAAAACGGGCAAAAACCAAGCAATAGCTGGAATAGTTTTATGCATTCTTGCTGTAATTATAACTGTAAATTCTCAAAAAGCCTTGACAGACACTTTAAATGAGGTTAGCACCAATTTAGATAAGGCAACAGGTTCAAGTACAGAAGAAGTTTTGAAAAATGATGTAAATGTTGAATTAGGTAATTTTGAAGTTACAGAAGATAATTATGGTCTAGTTAATACCAAACTTACTGTAAAAGTCACAAACAAAACCGGAGAGAAGAAATCTTTTAATTTACACATAGAGGCTGTTGATGTATCAGGTGCAAGAATCGATGAAGATTATGTTTATGCAAATGGTTTGGCTAGTGGACAAAGCCAAAACTTTGATATATTTGCATTTGTATCATCAGATAAGATAGATGCAATGAAAAATGCTACATTTAAAATTGTAGAAGCATCTGTATATTAAAATCAATAAACAGAACAAAACACCTGCATTTAAATCATATTGCAGGTGTTTTTATTATGGGAGGAAATATGGAAAACTATATAAAGATTAAACCTAAAAAGGATATTTTAAAATTAGGTATAATGGATGAGAATGGAAATGTCATAAAAGACAACAAAGGAAATGAAGTGTGTCTTGAATTTGATTTGGCAGATATAGATTTACCAATAAAATACAATAAATGTGTTACAATGGTAAATGAAGCTAAAAAAGAGTTGAAAATGCAAATAATGATTATCGACAAAAAACAAGACCATAAGGGAAAGGGCTATTTAACATCTAACGAAGAGGCAAAAGTAAGAGCAGTTAAAAATTTTTATAAAAAAATGGAAACAGCGATGGATTTATTTCTGGGAGATGGAGGAACAAAAAAATATTTAAATGGTAGAAATCCATACTACGAAATGTTTGACGATATAAGTGAATCATTACAGCCTTACGAAAATAAATTTAAATTAACAATAACAGATATGACAAACAGAATTAAAAAGAAATATAGTGTAACAGAAAACGATGTGTTGACAGATGAATAACTATATCAAATATGCATTAGTCAATAATAAAAAATACAAAATAAATACGGATTTTAGGGTAGCATTAAAATGCAATGAAGTTTCTGAAAGTGATATTTCGGAAGAAGAAAGAGCGTTAGCAATAATATATCTGCTATTTGGCGATGATGGATTGAATAATCCAGATGATTGGCAGAAGTTGTTTAGAGTTGCTGTAAAATATTTAAATATAAATAAAGAAAATAACAACGGAGATAAAGAAGTTAATATGTCCTTTGATGAAGATTGGGGATATATACAAGCTTCTTTTTTTAGTGATTACAATATAGATTTGTCAAAAACAAAAATGCACTGGTGGCAATTCTTTGACTTGCTTTGTGGATTAACTGAAAAGTGTGTTTTTAACAGAGTAAGATTTGTTAGAGATTTTGATATAAGCCAGATAAAAGACAGTAAAGAAAGAGAAAGATGGATTGAACAAAAAAATCAAGTTGCATTGAAAAACAGAAAGGTAAATAAAACACCAGAACAGATAAGGCTAGATAAATTATTCGAAGAACAATTAAAAGGTGGGTGATATTATTGGATGGTTACCTAAAAATAAAAACTAAAATAGATAATAAAGATGTAGACAAAGGAATAACAGAATTAGAAAATAAAATAAAAAAATTACAAGAAGATAATTCGAAATCCAGCAAAGAACAGAATTTGTTGCAAAAAGAACTAGATAATTATCAAGAGTTACAGGCAAGCGCAGATAGATATAAACAGAAAATAAAAGAACTAAATGAAGAAAAAAATTTAATGTTTAAAAATAGTCCTGCTCTTGCAGTTTCTGTTGATACTCCAGAATATGCAAACATAAAATCACAGATTTCAGATATGCAATTAAAGTATTCGCAAGCCACAGCTGAAATAGATAAACAAGGACCAAAAATAGAAAAGGTCTGTGCAAAGCTAGATAAAGTTAAATTAAAACAAACAGAAAATAATGCAAAAATACAACAATTTAAAGATAAGATAGAAGCAATAAAGACAAATAATATAAAAAATTCTATTGACGGAATAGGAAAAAGTATAACCGGACAAATTTCTAAAATTGGGAAAATGACTATGGCTATTGTTGGGATTAGAACTGCTTGGAGTGCAGTAAGAAGAGCAGTTAGTCTAGTTAGTCAATACAATCCACAGATAGCAACAGATTTGCAATATATGAGCTATTGCATAGCAAATCTTGTAGCACCAGCAGTTCAATGGCTCACTAGACTGTTATATACAGCCTTAAGTTATATAAATGCAATAATGCAAGCTTGGTTTGGGGTTAATATATTTGCTAATTCTAGTGCAAAGGCATTTAAGAAGATGCAAAACAGCGCGAGTGGAACAGCTAAAGCTACAAAAGAGATTCAAAAGTCATTACAGGGATTTGATGAAATGAATATAATGCAAGACAATTCAGGAAATACAGGAGGAGGAACAGGAGTAAGTACTCCAAGCATGGATTTAAGTAATATGCAAGGGGAGGTACCTACTTGGCTACAATGGATTATCGATAATAAAGATTTAATTTTAGCTGTATTAGCAGGAATAACAGCAGGATTAATATCTATAAAGATATTTGGATTAGATCCGATTATGGCATCAGGAATAGTATTGTTAATAAGCGGAATAGTATATGCAGTACAGAATTTGATAAAATACTTAAAAGACCCTACTTGGGAAAGCTTTGGTGGCATTATTCAAGGTGTGGGTGTTGCAATAATGGGGTTAGCCGTACTGATAGGTAGTGTACCATTAGCAGTGGCAGGCGCAATAGTCCTAATTGTTGGAACAATAACAAAATATTGGGAACAGATAAAAGGATTCTTCCAAAGTGGAATTGACTGGCTAGTAAGCAAAAGTGATTGGATTCACGAAATTTTTGGAGATACTATTGGAAATATTTATGATATGTTTGTTAATAATTTACAAAATTTATTAAACTCATTTGATAGTATTTTCAAAATGGTAAGAGGAATATTTGACGGATTTATAATGTTTATTAAAGGTGTGTTTACTGGAAACTGGAAAATGGCTTGGGAAGGAATAAAGAAGATTTTTACGAGTATCTGGGAAGGAATAAAAGGAGTGTTCTTTTCTGTTTGGAACAATATAAAAAATGTTGTAGCAACAGTTGGAAAGACTGTAGGCAATATAATAGTTAACACATTTAAGGCAGTAGTAAACGGGGTTTTAAGTGCAATAGAGAACATACTAAACTCTCCAATTAACTCAATTAATGGTTTGATAGGAGTAATAAATGAAGTGCCAGGAATTAATCTTGGTTACTTAAGGACATTTAATCTTCCAAGGCTTGCTAAGGGAGGTGTAATATCACAACCTACACAAGCAATTATAGGAGAAGCGGGAAAAGAAGCAGTTGTACCTCTTGAAAACAATATGGAATGGCTAGATATGTTAGCAGATAAATTAGCATCAAAAATTGGAACTTCTGGAGGCTCATATATAATTAATTTGGATGGAAGAGTAATACAAAGAGGGCAAGCAAAGAGAAAACAAGAATTAGCATTTGCTACGAATGGGAGGTAATTATGCTAATAAACAAAGAAAGTTTAATAATAGATGGCGTGAAAATGGCGCAATATATAATAGAAGCTAAATTTGGTTATCATAAAATATGGGGGAAAGACACAGGAAGAGCTTTATCTGGAGACAACTCTGGAACCTTAAAAGGTATATATCCCAAAATAACAATGACATTTAGAAAATTAAATGATGAAGAGGTAGGAATAATCCTATCTCTTTTTAACAAAGCGGAAAACAAAGTAACATTTTATAATCCGGACTTAGGAAAGAACATAGTTAATATGTCGTGCTACTCAAATGACCAAGAATATAGTCAAAAATATTTAGGAAAGATAAAAGGGTATAGTAGCGCAGTAATATCAAATAAGAAAAGGGAGTTCTATGAATGATAAATGTAAATGATGATTTTAAAATAGATATACGAACCCATGGTAGGCAATTTGATGTACAACTAAAGGCAAATAATATAGATATTGATAATGACAATTTAAATTATTTAAAACCCGCATTCAATACAACATTGTTTAAAACAGTAATGCATCAAATTGAGATAGACTCCAAAGTATATGTGCCGAATAAAACGAAAATAACTGGAAAAATCGGAGTAAAGGTAAATAAAAAAACATATAACTATATAGATTTAAATACTTACTATGTTAAAAGCTGTGAGAGGCAAGAAGATACCAATTCATATAGAATTTTAGCTTATACTAAAATGCAAGAGGCAATGGTAGATAACGAGCTAGAACTTACTGCAAAATTAACAGTAAGGAATTACTTGTTAGCTGTTTGCCAGAAACTAAATTGGAATACTGACAATATACCAGAGTCTTTTATAAATTCCAATAAATTAATAGACCCAACATTACATATAGGAATAAAATATACTTATAGAGACATATTAGACGAAATTGCTACAATAACTTGTAGCTTTTTATTATTTAAGGGAGATAATTTATATCTAATTTATCCAACAGAAACTAATCAAAATATAGATGAAAGTTATTTAGATGAAGACAACATTACAATTGGAGCAAAATACATAATAAATTCTTTGGTCTTTAGTAGGGCAGAGGAAAGCGACAATATATTCAGAAAAGACGATACAAGTATTGCTATTAATGGATTACACGAATATAGAATATCAGATTGCCAGCTTTTAAGCACAAATGATAGGTCAGATTATATTGATGCAATGTTTAATTATCTTAAAACGCTAGGATTTTATATCTTTGATGTGCAAAGCAAGGGAATTTTATTCTTGGAAGCTTGCGACATATTTAATTTTGTACTAAATGAGGTTACTTATAAGACTATTCTATTAAACAATGAAATAGAGCTAGACGATGGATTAACTGAAAAATTATATACTGATGAACCAGAAGAAACCGAGACAGAATATAAATATGCGGATAGTACGGACAAGAGAATAGATAAAGTTTATATCCTGGTTGATAAACAAAATAAAAGAATAACTCAACTAACCAAAGAAACCACAGAGAACACACAAAAGATAACCAAAGTAGAGCAAGACGTAAATGGAATAACCAGTAAAGTATCATCAGTAGAGCAATCAGTAGAGAACATAACAAAAATAGAAGGTACAGCAGAAGGAAAGAACATATATATAGATGATACATCTGCGGAACCATTAATAGATATAATGCTAGAGGGCGAGAGCCAACAGGCAGCAAGCCCTAGCCCAGATAATCTAAGCGAAATAAAGAATTTGGAGGGAGAAAATATTTGTCCTTCTTTAAATACAACAAGAACAATAAATGGAGTAACGTTTACAAAAAACAAAAACGGTTCAATAACAATGAATGGAACTGCAACAGCAGAAGCAAAATACCCAATTAACGTAAATACTACTACGAATACAAGGACAGTATTGTTGAAAGCAAATTCAAAATACAGAATGTTATCAAGTTATGAGAGCGAAAAATATACAACACAGGTATTTTATTTAAAAAATAATGTTACGACATATTCTTCTTCTTTGATAGAAACAGTAGAAGAAACAAAAGCTGGTATGTATATTAGAGTATATAAAAATGCGGTATTAGAGAATGTAACAATATATCCACAAATTACAAAAGGTGAAGAATATAAACCGTATGTGCCATATAATTCACTTAAATTTAAGGATGAGGGGGAGAATTTATATAACGATAATATTGATAATTATAATAAACCAATAGATTATTGGATTTGCCCTGTTGCATTAGAACAAGGAGAAATTTATAAACTTTCTGGAAAATTAAAAGGAACTAAAATGACAGGTTGTGTCGTTGCAGTTGTTCCTTATGGAAACAGTTATAGTGAGTTCAAAGATGTTGTCTACCGTTATACAGCATTAAATGCATCAGGAGTTGTATCTAACAGAACGATAACAGTAGATTCTAGTTTTACTTCTCCCAAGTTAGTTATATATGCAAACAATAAAGAAATCTTTAAAAGTTTATTTGAAAATTATGAAATTCAATTAAACAAAGGCACAGTAGTGAGACCTTACAAACCATACCAAGAACGAAAAGAATATTTTCCACTATCAGAAGGGCAAAAGTTATATAAAGGCTCTTATCTGGCAAATGACGGAATACAACATAAGAGAAATCAGGTCGTGCTGGATGGCAGTGATGATGAAGGTTGGACTCTTTTAAATCCAGATAAAAATACCTATAAATTATCTAACTTTATAAATGGAAATGGTAATGACAACAGTTTTAATTATCCTATTTTATCAAATTATTTTAAATCGGATACGCAAGCGAATGTATTTGAAGGTGTAAAAAATACCATTCAAGCACTCGGTGGTAATGTTAACGGTTTATATATATCATTTGGCAAAGATAGTGATATTAATAGGGTTAGTTTATTAAGAACATTTTTAAAAGCTAAATATGATGCAGGCACACCAGTAATTGTAGAATACGAGCTAGCCGAAGAAGAAATAGTACCTTATACAGAAGACCAAAAAGAAGCGTGGGAGAAATTAAGGCATTTTACATTATTTAAAGGTATTAATAATATAACAAGTACAGCAAATGCGAAAATCACATATGTTAGAGATAATGGATTAAGCGACACATACGAAACTAAGCGAAACGTAAAAGAAAATTACTACACAAAAAGTGAAACAGACTCACAAATAAGTCAAACAGCAGACTCAATCAAAGAGTCAGTCAAAGCAATAAACGAACAAACACAAGAAAAGCTTGCAACATTGGAGCTAGACAATCAAAGTTTAGAATTTGCAACTAAAAGAACCGGTGGAAACAATTTAATTAGAAATAGTGCAATGATTAATGATAATAATTTTTGGTTAGCACACGCTAAATATCCATATCAAGAGTCAGATACACCACCTGACAATCCTGCTGAAGGAACATACTGGTATTGTACTGCTAATAGTGGAAGTTACATAGAAAATCAAATGTATGTGTACAACAGTGGCTGGAAAGAATCAGAACTGTCAAGAAAATCATTGTTAAGTGCTCAGAACTACTTCGCTTATACAACTTCTAACGAATATTGGGCAAACGGCAAAAATGCTAATGAAAATACACTAAGTGGACGAGTTATTAAGCTTGATGGAAGACAAGACTATACAGTATCACATATATTCAATATCACAGAACCTATTACATTAAATCAAAATGAAAACAAAATGGCAATATCATACTTCATAAAAAACAGTATAGTACAAGGAAATGTCTGCGTAGGACTAATGTTCCTTAATGAGGCAGATTTTACAGAGGTGGAAAAACCCTACTCATTATATGAGCCTGGTATTATACTGACACCAGATGATTTAAAAGATCTAACTAAAATAGAGCAAATAATAGAAATACCTAAGAAATCAGATTTTATTCCTGTAGTTGTAAGTAACACAGCACCTACAGATACAACCAAGAATTGGTTAGATACAACAATATACTTACCTAAAAAATACAACTCTCAAACATCACAGTGGGAAATATTAGATACAAAAATGTCATTATATAACGAGAGTTCAAGAGAAGTTTGGACTTATAGATATTTCTACGGATTCTATTATCAAACGCCAATAATATACGATACAGCAGAAATCAAGAGTTGTTATGTGGCATTAACATTTTATCCTGCATTTGCAGTCTATACAGGAAATGTAGAGCCTACACCTTACAAAGGGTTATATTGGAATAATAAAACAACAAATTTAGTTAAGAGAGCAAAATACGATGGTACCACCTTTGTAGAGTGGGAAACACTTGATATTCCAAGTAGTTTATTGCCAACTGGTGCTAGTTTAGGTGTTGAACTATTTGATTACATAGTGCCGATTAAAGGATTCGTTGAAATTGCTGATTTAAAGCTTGAATATAACACTATGTGTACTCAGTGGACTCAATTTCCTGGGGAAGTTTATGGCAAGAATTATAAAATGGACGAAAAAGGCTTTTGGATTCAAGCAAATCAAAATACTATGTTTATAGATGAGGACGAAATCCTAGCAACATATAAAGGAATAAATATATTCCAAATTAATAAAGATTTAGCATATTTTTACAAAATACAAGCAACAGAGAGTATAGAAATAGGAAACTATTTCTTGAAAACTCAACAAATTAATTCAAAGAATATGCTGTTACTTTATTAGAAAGGAGAGCATATGGCAATATCAAGTAATATATCAATAACACAAAACTCACAGAATATAGCAAACAATAAAAGTAATATAACTGTTAGAGTACAAGTAACAACAACAGGAGAATCATATAACGGATACTCTAAGCCAGGTACTTGTACAATAGACGGAACATCATATAATTTTAGTCATAATATACCTTACCAAGCGACTACAACAATCTTTGAAAAGACATTAGACGTTGCACACGACAGTAACGGAGAGAAAACCGTTTATGCTAGTTTCTCGTTCCAAACAGGTATATCAGCAGGAACAATAACTGGGTCAACATCCAAAAAATTAACTACAATTCCTAGAACTTCCGAAGTAAGTTTAAGTAAAAAGAATTTCAATATTGGCGAAACTATAACAATATATACTAACCGAAAAAGTGCTAGTTTCACGCATACAGCAATCATCAAATTCAATGGACAGACAGTTAGAACACAAACAGGGATAGATGCTTCATATAGTTGGAATACAAATGAATTATTTGCTAAAATTCCAAATCAAAATCAGGCTAATGGTACAGTGGAACTTACAACTTATAGTGGTGGTACTAGAATAGGAACAAGTACAGTTAATTTTACAGGCTATGTAGTAAATAGCGACCCAGTATTTAATAATTTTGATTGTGAAGATACAAACACAGTGACTAAAACTTTAACTGGGAATAATCAAAAGTACATACGAAAGTATAGCAATCTAAAAGTAACAATAACAAGTGCAAATAAGATGACAACCAAAAACAGTGCTACACCTAAATATTACAATATTGTGGTTGGCAATAAAATCGAAAAATTAGATTATTCAACATCAGAAATTTCAAAAACTATAAATAATATGGACGACAATACAGTAACAGTTTTTGCCGTTGATAGCAGAGGAAACCAAAAAGACAAAACAAAAGCATTAGATATTGTTGAATATTCCGAAACTGTTTTACAAAGTGTTAAAATTGAAAGAAAAGAAGGTGTAGGGGAAACAGTCTTAATAAGTTTATCTGGCAAATATGCAAATATTAATTTTGGAGCAAAAGCCAACACAGTCAAAAGCATTCAATTTCGAAAAAAGAGCAAGACGGAGACCGAATTTGGCAGTTGGGTGGAAATAAAGCAATTTGTTACAATAAACACTGAAAACGGTACATTTAGCTGTGACTCAAAAGAAATTACAGGACAAACTTTCACTTTAGGTACAGAGTATGACATAGAAGTTCAAGTTAAAGATGAATTGAGTTCAGATACAGAACTAGTATCTCTTAATAGTGGAAAAGTGCTACTTTCAGCACTAAAGAATAAAGGAATTAGTATTGGGGGAATTTATAATGAAAAATTAGGAGGACCATTACAACTAGACAACAAGAACGTTATAAATTGGATAAATGGTAAGCAGGATAAACAAAAACATATTCTAAAAGCTATTCTTGCTACTGATAATACAACGATAACATCTTCTAAAGACTACGATGCTGTATTAGTGCCTCTAGGAAAACAATACCTTAAATTTGGAGACAAGTTAAGTCTTAGCAATGGGAAAATCGTTATTGGTTCGGGTGTAAATTATATTAGAATATCTGCTCAAGTTATGATGTCATATATTCCAAGTTCTTTAAGGGTAATGGGATTAGCAGTTTATATAACGAATAGTCAAGTTTATACAAATTATGGAATCAGAACTTCATCGGATTTTCTAACATATAATGCACCAGGAATGATATTCCCTGCTAAAGCAGGAGACACAGTATCAATTCACGTATATATTGAACCATCAGGAACAAGTGTAAAGCTAAGAAAATACTCGCAAAGCACTTTCCTACAAGTTGAAGTAATAGAGTAGGAGGTGAGAAGATGCAAGATAATATAATAATGTTATTTCTAGGTTTTATTACAACTATGATTCCTATTTTTACTGTAATTGTAAAGCTCAATAATACAATAACAAAATTGAATATAACAATTCAAGTTCTTTCGGATCAGATGCAAAAAGGTCAAGAAGATAGAACCAAGATACATAATCAGCTTAATAACCACGAAACAAGAATATCAATTTTGGAAAATGAAAGGAGGGAAAGATAAATGGATTTATCGGTATTAACACAATATTTAAGTATAGTAGTTGTTGGAATATGCCTTTGTGTAGGTTTTGTTATAAAAAATAGTCTTGATTTTATACCAAACAAGTACATACCATTAATCATGCTAATATTAGGTTTAGCAATTAATGTATTAATGAACCTAAATGGGATAAATGCAGAAGTAATACTAACGGGAATGTTTAGTGGACTAGCTTCTACAGGTCTATACGAAATGTTTAAAAATTTAATATACAAGGAGGGAAAATAATGAAAATAATAGAAAATAATTTTAAGTTTGGTACAATGGATATAAGAAATACAACAGAACAAATTGTATGCCACCATAGTGGAGTAACTGTTTTACAAAGTGTAGAGGTAATACATAATTATCATAAAAATACAAAAGGTTGGGCAGGAATTGGGTATCATTTTTATGTTAGAAAAGATGGTTCTATATATAGAGGACGTCCAGAGAACACAGTAGGTGCACATGCAGTAGGAGCAAACTACAATTCAATAGGTATTTGTTTTGAAGGAAACTTTTCAAAGGAAGAAATGGGACAACCTCAATTAAAAGCAGGGCAAGAATTAATTGCATATTTAAAAGAAAAGTATAATATATCTAAAGTAGTAGGGCATAGAGATATAGACAACTCAGAATGTCCAGGGAATAATTTCCCAATGGACGAAATAAGGAGTGGCAAAGTTGGTTCTCCAAATAATTCAAAAGAAGAAATAGTAAAATCTTTACAAAGAGCGTTAAATAAAGATTACAATTGTGGCTTAGATGTAGATGGAATAATAGGACCATTAACAACAAAAGCTGTAAACAACAATATGGTAAGAAACTTTAGTGTTAGTGAATTTGCTAGATGGGTTCAAGAAAGATTAATCGCAAAAGGATATAGTTTAAACGAATTTGGAGTAGACGGCAGATATGGAGACGAAAGCGAGAAAAAAGTAAAGGAGTTCCAATCAAATTGTGACATAGATGTTGATGGAATTGTAGGAATAAATACAGTTAATAGATTAATATAGAAAAAGGCTAGACATTAAGTTGTCTAGCTATTTTTTTTGCCATTTTGAGGTAATATAATTTACTCTAATCAAAAATAAAAAAGGCTTAAAAACGATTGTGATGCGTCGATTTTAGGACTTTTTTTATTACTTAAAAGTCCCCTCTACATTTAACAATAAATCAATAATCTGTGATATTTCATACACCTCTTTACTATCCAAACCCAAAACTTCAATTCTGCGGTACATTTCTTCTCTTAACTCTTCAACGTCCAATTCTGAATAGAATAATTTTTTGACGTTAACATTAAGTACGTTAGCAATAGACTCTAATACATGTAGAGTCGGGTTCATTCTTTTATTATCTTCTAATAATATTAAATATGGCTTAGATATGCCAGCTAATTTAGCTAATTTATATCTCGATAATCCTTTTTCTTCACTCAAATGCTTAATTACGAATACAATCATAAAATTACTCCTAAAGTTATTATCCCAATATTGTAATATGATTATTCAAAAAAAGAAACGAGTAACTGCCAGTTACCCATTTTGTCGAAACTTGCGGTCGATTTAGTTTGACATTTTTCGACAGCGCTTATATAATATTAATCAATAAAAGAAACGCGTTTCTCCTGAGAGGAGAATTTAAATGGAAAAAGAAATAATAAATGAAATATGCCAAAACGCTAAAAAATATGAGATAATTATTATAAAGTTATTTGCTAAGATTTTTGTAAAAGCATATCATACAGGAAGGTTGAAATGTCTGAATAATATAATAAGTAAATGACTATACCAAACGGAATATGGAGGCCCAGACGGCGAATTGGGAGCATCTCTTAGATATTTATCACAAAGATTTGCAATGCCAGATCAAAATGCAAAAGCAATATTAAATGATGTAGGTACTGAAGAATTAGCGCATTTAGAAATGGTTGGTAGTTTAGTGCATCAATTGACAGAAGGCGTAACTATAGAAGAATTAGAAAAAGCAGGACTTAGTGCATATTATACAGATCATGGGGTGGGTTTGGAATATATCCAAATAAGAATTTAAATAAATTTGATTTAAAAATTAAAATAATTGTTAAAATAATTATGTAATTTCAAGATACGATTAAAATCTTGTTTACTATTAAGAATATTAAAAATATAAATTGTATCAGTATTTTCTGATATATAATACATAATTCTATATCCAGAATGTCGTGAACTTTTGTATATAATTTCTCTAAAACGCTTGTCCGACATTTCTGGAATATATCTGCCAATATATGGCGAATCTTCTAAATCATGAATGCGAAAGAGAATGTTTCTATTCGTTTCAATGGCATTTCTTAATGAATACTGATAATTATAATAATTAATATCAATAAGTGACTGCTTAGCCAAATCGTTTACTACTACGTTCATATAATGCCTCCATTTCTTTTTCAAGTTCTTCTAAAGTTATAGTTCTTCCGTTTTTTATATCATCTGCACTTTTAGCAAGTCCTATAAAAACATATAAATCATATAATGAACCATAAAATGTACCGTCATCAGTTGGAGCTTTCTTTAGAAGTTCACTAATTTTTTCCATAGAAATATCTTCCTTTATACTCATAATAATCACAATCCTTTCTTTAATTAAATTTTCTTTCCAATTAATGACCTTATACATTCTTTGTCATTTTCGGATAAATCATCAACACCATAAGTGTCAACATATTTTTGAGTTACTTCTTGCAAAATTTCTTTCGTACTTTTTTTCAAAACTTCTTCATCAATATTGTATGGTAAAGATTCGATAACATTAACGAATTTTTCTCTTATTGGTGACATATTAAAACTCCTTTCATTAAAATTTATTAATAGTATACCATAATTTAAATTAAATTACTATGCTTTTTATGTGAATAGCTTGTAAAATTTATACAATATACTAAAAATTCCAACGAATAATAATATCTTGTGTTTTTGTTTTCCTGTCTTTTTCTCCAATCTCAATATAGTCTATAAAGCTATTGACAATATCATAATTAAGCTCTTTAAAATCTTTAAAGTGATTAATTATTTTTTCTTTTTGTTCTTTTATAAATTTACTGTTTAATTCTTTTTCTTTTAAATTAGATAAATCACTTTCAAGTTTTGTTAGTTCTTTTTGCTTTGCTGATTTATCAGCTAGGAAAGAAGAGTTTAAATCTTCAAATACTTCTTCTGGAACTTTGCCACTTACTTTATTTAAATAGAGTTCTTTTATTGCTTTATTGATATTTTCCATTTCTTTAGAAAGTAGTAGAGCTTTATTTTCTAATAATTTAGCTTTATTCAAGTTGTCATTTGAAACAAATAAATCATCAGAAATATTATCAAAGTTATAAAATGCTAAAATTTTCTCTCTAATCTTTTCAGTAACAAGATTTTTAAGGTTTTCATAGCCAATAGAATGGGGAGTGCAAGTTCCATAGAGTTTTTTAGAGCCTTTACAAGAAAAATAAACGTAACCTCTATCATTTCTGCATTTATAAAGTTTTGAACCACAATCTAAACATACAAGCTTATTAGTAAATAGATGAACTTCACCATTTTTACATCTTCTTGTTTTACTTTTAAAAATCTCTTGAACTTTATAAAATTGCTCTCTAGTAATGATAGGTTCGTGAGTGTTCTCTACAATAATCCATTCTGATTTAGGTTGATTTTTCATTTGCTTAGATTTATAGCTAACTTTTTTATTATAGCCTTGTACTAAATTACCAATATAAACTTCATTTTTTAAAATTTTACTAACTGTAGATTCACACCAATAATCAATATTCTTACCTTGATTTTTAAAATTAATTCCTTGTGATTGTTTATATTTAGTAGGTGTTAAAATACCCTTATCATTCAATATTTGAGCAATTTTAGTAATACCGTTTCCTTGTTCATATAGATTAAATATTAATCTAATTACATCGCTGGATTCTTCATCTATAACAAGTTTATTTTTATTCTCTGGACTTCTTTTATAGCCATAGCATACAAAAGAACCAATATGCAATCCTTGTTTTCTTTTGCTATCAAATGTTCTTCTAATGTTTTCAGATAAATCTTCTAAATACCACTCATTAACTAAACCATTAATTTGTCTTGATTTTTTGTTTCCTTTATCTAATGTATCAACATGATCTACAAGGCTAACAAATCTAATATTCCACTCTACAAACTTATTATGAAGATATTTCTCAACCATTTCCATATCACGAGTAAATCTACTTTGTGTTTTACAAAGTACAATATCAAATTTATGATTTTTAGCATCTTCTAATAATTTATTAAATTCAGGTCTTTCACTGTCAATTCCAGAATAATCCTCATCACAGTAAATGTTATAAATATCCCAACTCCTTTCTATTGCATAGTTAATTAGCATAGATTTTTGATTTTGGATACTTTCGCTTTCATCGTTTTCATGAAGCTTGTCATCATCTTCACGAGAAAGCCTACAATAAATTGCTACTCTCATAAGTTTACCCTCCAATCGGTAAACTACTCATTTTGTACAATCTCATTATACAATAACAGGTAGTTTTAATTAAGGCTCTTTGCAAATTCATTTACAATTAATTTATTGACAATATTATTTATAAATTTTGTAATATCATCTATATTGTCATATTTATTCTTTTCAATAACATTAAAATTTACTTTCTCACACATGATATAATCCTCCCATGATATTAATTTATATTCAAAAAGGCTTGTATTCGTGCAAAAATACCATTTATTGTAGGATAACTGTATTTGTCAAGTGAAAAATGGTCCAATTTATAATTGGAAAACGGACCACTTTTAGTTTATCAAAAACAATAAATAATGCCGACAAAAAATGTAGGCATAAAATTACTTGTACAAAATAAGTAGTTACATATATATTTTCTTTTAGGATAGTTTACAAACACACACCACATGGAATAGATGTATATCCAGTATCTGCTGCTGGAAATCCATGGACTGCAAGCTATATTGCAGCAAAAGGAGATCCAATTGCTAACCTTCAAGAAGATTTAGCGGCAGAACAGAAAGCTAGGGCAACTTATGAAAAGCTAATAGATCTTTCAAAAGATGATCCGGATGTTGTTGATGTTCTTAGATTTTTACGTCAAAGAGAAGTAGTGCACTTCCAAAGATTTGGAGAGGCGCTTCGAGGAGTGCAGGATAAACTTGCAGAAAAGAAGTTTTATATGGCAAGTTGTAATAAACAAATGTGTAATAGTAATGATAATAACACCTAATAATAATTGAACTTAAAGAATACTATAGATAAAAATAAATTGACATGAAATTTAAATAGTGTTATAAATATATGCAATGGTAAAAAGTTGCATATATTTTGTTTATTTTATTAAGAAGAGAATAATTCAAGGAGAAGAATAAGAAATAAATGGAAGAATTAAAGAAATGCGTAATATGTCCTCATAATTGCAATGTGAATAGATTAGAAGGAAAGATTGGAAGGTGCAAGTGTAAAGACAAAATTAAACTAGCATTAGTATCAACACATAATTACGAAGAACCTTGTATATCAGGAAATAATGGCTCAGGAACAATATTTTTTTCTAACTGTAATTTGAATTGCATGTATTGCCAAAATTATGAAATAAGTCAATTGGGCAAAGGAAGAGAAATATCTATAGAAGAATTAGCAAATATTTTTAATGAACAACAGCAAAGAAAAGTGAATAACATTAATTTAGTTACTCCAACAATGTATGCATTTCAAATAATAGAAGCAATTAAAATAGCAAGAAAGAATGGACTTTCAATACCAATTATATATAACACAAATGGATATGAAAAAGTTGAAACATTAAAAGCTTTAGATGGATACATAGACATATATTTGCCAGATTTAAAATATTATTCAAATGAACTCTCAAAAAAGTATTCTAAGGTGGATAATTATTTTGATATAGCAACAGAAGCAATAAAAGAAATGTATAGACAAGTTGGCAAACCTAAATTTAATAAAGATGGTATAATACAAAAAGGTGTAATTATAAGACATTTGGTTTTACCAAATCATATTCAAAACAGCAAAAATATTTTAAAATGGATAAAGCAAAATATGCCAAAAGACATATATGTTAGTGTAATGGCTCAGTATTTTCCAACATATAAAGCCAAAGAAGACAATTATATAAACAGAAAGCTTACAAAAAATGAGTATAAGGAAATAGAAAATTATTTATATACACTAGAACTTCAAAATGGATACATACAAGAATTAGGAGAACATGAAGAAGAATATGTTCCAAAGTTTGATTTTTAATTGAAAGAATGATATAAATAACATATATTTATTATCAATATGAAATGTAATAATATAAGGAGCAATAAAATATGAAGAAAAAAGTATTAGCCTCAACTAAACCAGGATATGAATTGCCAATTGAGCAAGCTATAGAATTTTCAGGATTAGAAGCGGGAATGTGCTATATGCCGGATAATGTAGATGCTCTTTTTTCTGAAGATAAAGAAAAAACAATAAAAAGAGCGCAAGGAACAATGACATCTGGGCATCATAGCGTATTCGGACATGTGAAGTATAATTTTGCCTTTGAGGAGATTCCTAAAATTTTAGCAATGGTTTTAAACAATGAAAAAGTATACGATACATCTGAGAAATCAGCTAGATATACCAAAATGAAAGCATCAGAGGAAGAAGAAGCATTATATGAAAAGTGGATAAAAATTTATTCTAACGAAATAGAAAAAATATATCCAAAAGTAAAGATAGCAGAAAAGACAGAACAGCAACTGGAAAAGGAAATAAAAAATAGAAATACAGCAATAAGAAAAAAGGCTCAGGAAAATGCCAGATATTTAATATCTGTGTTCACACCAGCAACTACAATGGGACATACTATAGATATTAGACAATTTAGCTATATATTGCACTGGATGGACGATTTTTGTAGGAAAGAGCAAAATTCAAAATTTAATGTAATGCTAAAGCAAGTTTTTAAAGAATTTGAAGAATTATGTGAAAAATATAAAATAGAAAGAGTAAATACAGAAGTAAAGCAACGAGGACTTTCGTTGTTTGCAAAAAGAGAAAGAGAAGAAGAGTGGGGCGAAAATTATTCTACTAATTATTTAGCAAGCTTTGCGGAGGTCGCACAAGCGCAAAGGCATAGAACAATATATTATGAAATTACATTATTAGATGAGCCACAATATTATATTCCTTTAATTATAAAGGATACTGAACTGGAGAAAGAATGGTTAAAAGATATATCATCTTTAGCTAATAGATTTCCACAAGGAATGCTTGTAAAAGTAAATGAGAGAGGAACTGTAGAAAATTTTATTCTAAAATGTAAAGAAAGATTATGCGGAGAAGCACAATTGGAAATAGAATTACAAACTAATGAAACACTACATAAATACTTAGAAAATACAAAAGAAAGTAAACCGATAATATATAATTACTTGTTGCCATATGCAAAAGGTGTAAGATGTACTTTTCCAGGCTTTAAATGTACTAAACCATGTATATGGGGTGCAAAAGAAGCTTTACAGAGAAAATTTTAGCAACAGATAAATTAAATATAGAGAATTTCAAAATAGAAATTCTCTATATTTTTATACCTTCAAGTTCGTGCTCATATTTTTTATAATTAGGACAATACTTTTCAATTATATTCCAAAAACCTTTACTGTGAGTTTTATATTTTAAATGACAGAATTCGTGTATTACTATATAATCTATAATTTCAGACCTATATCTTGCTATACAAGGGCTAAAGGAAATACATCTATCATCAAAAGAAAATTTAGCAATAGTATTACCTAAGTCTTCAATGCAATAATCTTCTGGAGCAATGCCTAACAATAACCTAGCTTTTTCCATAGATTTTTCTAATTCATTACAGCAAACTTTGAAATATAACTTTTCCATTAATATTCTCAAGATATCAGAATCTTCAAGTTTTTTATATTTAGCAGGTAAAATAACCTCAACTTTACCATTGATTAAATTGATTGTTGGTGTAATATGGTTTTTATAAAGGATGCAAATATGGTAATCATTTCCTAGTAATTTAATAACACCTTTGTCTAAAAAAGAATTGCGATTCTTATTATACTCTTCAATTTTGGAAATAATCCATTGCCTTTTTTCAATTATAACTTCTTGAATATGTCGTCTAGAAACATACCAAGGAGCGTTAACAATAACCTCATTACCATCTACGCAAATACATAAAGCGCCAGACATAGCTTTGTTCACAGTATATGGAATTACGTTATTTTTAAATTTTAAAATACTCATAAGAATTACCTCCAAACGAAAATGATTTCTCAAAAACTTTGTTCGATTATGATTATACAAAACATTGTTCGGTTTGTCAATAACTTTTAAAAAAAATATTAGGACAATTAGGGACAGTCCCAAAATGTTTCATTTGCACATTTGGGGACTGCCCCTAATTGTTCTTTTTAGATTTTTGAGGTTAAAAGTATTGACAAATTGATAAAAATAGTGTAAAGTATAATAGCATTACAAATTGAGGGAGTGATTTATTGGAAAAGAAGGTTCAAATAAGTATGCTATTACAAATATATGGTGCAATGCTTACGGAAAAACAATATGGACTTTTAGATGATTATTACAATAACGATTTGTCACTTTCGGAAATTGCTGAAAACTATGATATAACAAGGCAGGCAGTAAGAGACATTATAAAAAAGGGGGAAAATAAACTTTTCGAATTGGAAGAAAAGCTTTCGGTTATGGATAGAATGTTAAAACAAGATAAGAAGATTCAACAGATTTTAGAAGAGCTTTGTAAAATACAAAATAGTTCATCTGATAAAAAAATTGAGAAAATTCTTAATAATGTTACAAAAGAATTAAGTTTAATGCGAATATAATGCAAAGGAGAGTTATTAATGGCTTTTGAAGGTTTAAGTTCTAAATTACAAGCTATAACAAATAAATTAAGAGGTAAAACAAGGATTACAGAATCTGATTTAAAAGAAATGTTAAGAGAAGTAAAGCTTGCTTTACTTGAAGCAGACGTTAATTATATGATTGTAAAAGAATTTATAGGAACTATACAGGAAAAGGCTTTAGGGCAAGATGTATTAAAGTCATTAACCCCAGGACAACAGGTTGTTAAAATCGTAAAAGACGAATTAATAGAACTATTAGGAGGAACAGAGAGCAAAATTAATTTCACTCCAAATCCACCAACAATAATAATGCTTGTGGGATTACAAGGCTCAGGAAAGACAACAACAGCTGGAAAACTGGCAAATATTTTACGAAAGCAAGGGAAAAAACCATTGCTTGTTGCTTGTGATGTATATAGGCCAGCAGCGATAAAACAACTTCAGGTAGTTGGAGCACAGCTAAATATTCCGGTATTTGCAAATGAAAATTCGAAAGATGTAGTACACATAGCTAAACAAGCGTTGAATGTGGCAATTAGTAAATTAAATGATGTAATAATACTAGATACTGCAGGACGTTTACATATTGACCAAGAGTTAATGACTGAATTGAAGAATGTAAAATCAAATGTAAAACCACATGAAATATTATTAGTAGTTGATAGCATGACAGGGCAAGATGCTGTGAATGTTGCAACAGCGTTTAATGAGCAATTGGGAATTGATGGAGTAATACTTACTAAATTAGATGGTGATACTCGTGGTGGAGCTGCAATTTCAGTTAAAAAAGTTACTAACAGACCTATAAAATTTGTAGCTACAGGAGAAAAATTAAGTGATATAGAAGTGTTTCATCCAGATAGAATGGCACAAAGAATCTTGGGAATGGGAGATGTTCTGTCTGTTATAGAAAAGGCAGAAGAGGCATTTGATATTGAAGAAGCAGAAAAAATAGAAAAGCAATTGAAAAAGAAAGAATTAGACTTAGATGATTATTTAATTCAATTAAGACAGATAAAAAAAATGGGTTCTTTTTCATCCTTATTAAAAATGATACCGGGAATGAATCAACTTAAAGATATAAAAGTTGATGATAAAGAATTTGAAAAAATAGAATCAATTATATGTTCTATGACAAAAGCAGAGAGAAAGAATCCTAGAATTTTAAATGGAAGCAGAAGACTAAGAATTGCAAAAGGTAGTGGTACTACAGTACAGGAAATAAACAAATTTATGAATTCCTTTGAAATGACACAAAAGATGATGAAAAAAATGCAATCTAACAAAGGCGGAATGAAAAATATGTTAAAAAATATGGACATAGATTCATTAAAAAATATAAAAATGTAGGAGACTGTTATTGTGAGTATAAAGATAGTATCAGAAAGAACAAAAGCAGAAAAAGAATGGGAAAAAAGAAAAATAGAAATAGAAGAAATGCTAGAAAATGCAATAATAGAAATTTGCTATTTTTTTGAGGGTACTGGAACAAATGTAGGAGAGCGCTTAATTGAGTTAGTACATTACTGTGCTCAAAAGCTAATGCAGAAAGATATAAAAGATGAGGAAAAGGCTAATTTTGAAAAATACTTAAAGGAGCCAATAGAAGAAGGATTAAAGTATATGATATGCGAATACTGCAATGATGATAGAGCAAATCTCAAAAAAAATAATAGAAAATATATAGAATATTTTTTAGGCATGTCAATGATATTAAATGAAACTAAGGAAATAAACATAAAAGCTCCAAAACTATTACCATACTATAAGAACTTGGAAAAGCAATATAAACAAGCAAAACTACAAATGAATCCAAATCATCAAAAAAATATAGAACAAATGGAAAGAGCATTAGGACTTATAGAACCAAGTAACGATGAAAGAACAGAGGGAAAAGTAATAGAAATAAAAAGAAATGATAGGGAAAAATAAATAAGTATTTAATTTTTTAGATTTATATAAATAAAAGCATTTTGAAAGGGGTGAATTACATGGTAAAAATAAGATTACAAAGACAAGGTGCAAAAAAAGCTCCATTTTATCACATCGTTGTTGCGGATTCTAGATGTCCAAGAGATGGAAAAATAATAGAAAAAATAGGAACATATAATCCTATGACAGAACCATCTACAATAGTATTAGACAAAGAAAAAGTAGAACAATGGATAAAAAACGGTGCAAAACCAACAGATTCTGTTAAGGCTTTGATAGAAAAAGCTAAATAGAAAAAAGGAGAATTTAATTATGAAAGAAATTCTAGAAACTATAGTACTTAACATTGTGGAAAATAAGAATAATGTTGAAGTACTAGAAAAAATAGAAGAAACCGCTATAGTATATGAAGTAAAAGTTGAAAAAGAAGATATGGGTAAAATTATAGGTAAGCAAGGAAAAGTTGCTCAGGCTATAAGGACACTTATAAAATCTATTGGTGGAAAAGAAAAGAAAAAAATAGTGGTTAAATTTGTTGAGTAAGAGGAAATGCTAATGCAAAAATATTTTGAAGTTGGTCAAATAGTAAATACATTTGGAATAAATGGAACTGTAAAGGTAAAACCTTTTACAGATGAAATTGAAAGATTTGAAGAATTGAAGAATGTATTAATTGACAAAAATAATAAACTTATTAAATGTGAAATAGAAAATGTGAAATATCAAAAGCAAATGGTTTTGCTTAAATTTAAAGGATTAGACAACATAAATCAAGTAGAACAATATAAAGGGTGTTACCTAAAAATAGAAAGAAAATATGCAAAAAAATTGCCAGAGGGAACATATTTTATAGCAGATTTAATAGGGCTAAATGTATTTACAGAGGATGGCAAACTTCTAGGATATTTGGAAGACATATACAATGCAGGAAGTAGCGACATTTATGTTGTGAAAACAGAATTGGGCAAGCAGGTACTTTTACCATCAATAAAAGAGGTAATAAAGCAAGTAGATTTAGAAAATGAGAAGATAATAGTTCATTTACTTAAGGGTTTAGTGGAGGATTAAATGAAATTTGATGTACTTACTCTTTTTCCGGAAATGTTTGATGGACTAACTAAAAGCATAATTGGAAAAGCAAGAGAAAGAAAATTAATTGACATTAATTTAATAAACATTAGGGATTTTTCTAATGATAAGCATAAAAAGGTAGATGATACTCCATATGGTGGAGGCGCAGGAATGGTTATAAGACCAGATGTTGTATATAGTGCATATTTATCAGTAAAGGATAAAAACGCTAAAGTAATATATTTATCGCCTCAGGGAAAAACTTTAAATCAAACTAAAGTAGAAGAACTATCAAAGGAAAAACATTTAATTTTACTATGCGGACATTACGAAGGAATTGATCAAAGAATATTAGATGAAATTGTAGATGAGGAAATATCCATAGGAGACTATGTTTTGACAGGCGGAGAAATACCAGCAATGGTGTTAATTGATTCTGTAAGTAGATATATAGATGGAGTTATAAATAAGAACTCAATTTCAGAAGAAACATTTGCAAATGGACTTCTGGAATATCCACAATATACAAGACCAGAAATATTTTTAGGAAAAAAAGTTCCAGATGTTTTATTATCAGGACATCACGAAAATATAAAGAAGTGGAGAAACCAAGTTTCTTTACAAATAACTAAAAATAAAAGACCAGATTTATTAAAAAAGGAAGGAGGATATCAATAATGGATATCATAAAATCAGTAGAACACGAACAATTGAAAAATAAGATACCAGAACTTAGAGTTGGAAATACTGTAAGAGTACACCAAAGGATAAAAGAAGGAAACAGAGAAAGAGTTCAAGTATTTGAAGGAATTATAATAAAAAAACAGGGTGGAGGAGTAAATGCTACATTTACTGTAAGAAAAATTGCTTATGGAGTAGGTGTAGAAAAAACATTTATGGTTCATTCTCCAATGGTAGAAAAAGTAGAAGTAGTAAGAGTAGGTAAAGCAAGAAGAGCAAAACTATATTACCTAAGAGATAGAGTTGGAAAAGCAGCTAAGACAAAAGAAAATATAGGTGCAAGAATAGAAAACAAAGAAATAATAATAAAAGAAGAAGTTATAGAAGAACCTATATCTGAAGAAGCAACAGTATCTGTTGAAAATGCAGCAGAAGAAGCACCAGCTGTAACAACAGAAACTACAGTTGTAGAAGAAGTTGTTGATACAGTAAAAGAAGAAAATGTTGAAACAGTAAAAGAAGAAAATAAATAAGAAAAGTTACTTCGTCATATGTACGTTGGGTTAACTTAATAATGAAAATAGAATTTGTCTCAAGACAAATTCTATTTTAGCATTATAGGGAAAATTATTTTACTATTTCATTTGTTAAAATATTTACTGCTATTAAGTGCGTACTTTTTTAATTTTTCATAGGCTAAGTAATTAATACTTCCTGCAGGGAAATTATCATTTTCATCCTTTTTTCCGGCAGGTACGCCAGTTAAGATTTCTATACCTTCATCTATTGTAGATACAGCATATATATGAAATTTTCCATCTTTGACTGCTTGTACTATTTCGTCTGATAAATTCAAATTTTTTACATTTTGTTTAGGAATTAATACTCCGTGAGAACCAGTTAAACCACGCATTTTGCAAATTTGGAAAAAGCCTTCTATTTTGTCATTTACACCACCTACTGGCTGAATTTCGCCTTTTTGATTTACAGAGCCAGTAACAGCTATAGATTGGTTAATAGGTATTTCAGAAAGACTTGATAAAATTGCATAAAGTTCTGTACTAGAAGCGCTGTCGCCATCAACTCCATTATACAATTGTTCAAAACATATACTAGCATTTAATGACAATGGTATATTTTGGGCAAAGGTTTGACCTAAGTAACCATTTAAAATAAGTATACCTTTTGAATGAGTTGCCCCAGAGAGTTCGACTTCTCTTTCAATATTTATGATTCCACCTTTTCCTATATATGTGTTGGCGGTTATTTTTACTGGTTTACCAAAAGAATAATCACCAATATTCATAATTGTGAGTCCATTTATTTGACCAACAGCATAAGAGTCTGTATTAATTAGCAAAGTACAATCTTTTATCATTTCTAAATATCTAGAGTCATATTTTTTTATTCTTTCAGCTCTTTCTTTTAATGCCATATCAACATATTTACCGGTAACAATTTTGGATTTATCTAGTTTAGCCCATGTAGCTGCTTCGCCAACTATTTCTGCCAAATCATTAAATTTAGTAGACAATTTGGTTTGGTCATCAGCAAGTTTAGATGCATATTCTACAATTTTTGCCACAGCAGATTTATCTAATGGAGATAATTCTTCTTGGTCACAAAAGCCTTTTACAAATCTTGCTAACTTGTTCATATTTTCCACTGTTTTAGGAGCATCGTCTTCAAATTCTACCTTTATTTTAAACAATTTTCTAAAATCCGAATCCATTGATAAAAGAGTTTGATAAATATTTTCATCTCCTATCAATAAAACTTTTAAATCTAATGGAATAGGCTCTGGCTTTAGTGAAATTATAACCATGGAAGAACGAGCATCTGCAGTATTTTCTATTCCAATCTCTTTTGTCCTTAATACTTTTTTTAATGCTTCATAACACAAATTATTTGATAAAATATCATTAGCTTGAAATATAATATATCCACCATTTGCCTTATGAAGTAGCCCAGGCTTTAGCATTGTGAAATCAGTTTTTAATGCACCAAAATAGTTTTCATATTCTAATTTGCCGAAGATATTGTGATAAGAATAGTTTGAGTCCATTATAACAGGAGCTCCTTCTAGTGTGCTATTATCAATAAAAAGATTAACTCTATAATTAAGCCAAGGTTTAATTATGTCCTGTTTTACTGGTTGAATGGTCTTTCCGCCTTCAGAGTTTTTATCTTCTGAAATGAAGTGTTCAATATTTTTTAAAATGTCTTTCTTAATATCATCTAAAAATTTATTTATTTTTTTATTTCTTTTGTATTTGGATTTTATATAATTTATGTGAGTATTTACAGTCAATAGAGCAACATTAGACTGCCATTCTTGGATTTTCTTCTCGGAATCTCTTTCTATAGATTTTATTTCAACAATTGCATCCATAATATGTTCTTGAACAATTGTAGACTTATTTTCATATTCCTGTTTGATTTGATCGTCCAATTTATCAAACTCATCTTCTGCAATAGCTTTTCCGTTCATAATAGGCATCATATATATACCATTTTGCGAAGATTTAACTTGAAATCCATACTCAGAAGATTTTTTATTTAATTTTTCCATTAAGACACTTCTTTTGTCCTCGAATTCTTGCTTTATTATTTTTTTCTCTTTTTCAAATTCTTCATTATTAAAGGTAGTTTTAATATCAACTTTAATATCAGTAATAAATCTGTTCATAGTGTCTTGAAAGTCTTTTCCATTTCCAGCAGGCAAAGAAACAGCAATAGGCTCATTTGGATTGTCAAAGTTATAAATGTAGCACCAGTCACAAGGAGTTTTCTTTTTTTTGCAAATTGTTTCTAAATAATTTTTAGAATACATTGTTTTTCCAACGCCACTAGGACCCTCTAAATATAGGTTATATCCTTTAACATCAACATTCAAACCAAATTCTAATGCTCTTATGCCACGATCCTGACCTATTCCGGTATGAATAGGTTCAACATCATCAGTTGTTTCAAATTTGAAAATGCTAGGATCACAAACTGATTTTAAATTTTTATAACTTAATTCATTTTTTTTCATTAGTTTTTCACTCCTTCTTTAAATATAATGACATTAAGATGGCATTATCTGTGTTATTATAATATTTCTTTCTTAAGCCAACTTGTTTAAAATTATATTTTTTATATAATGCTATTGCAGAAGTATTATTTTCATTTACTTCTAAGGTAATAGAACCGTCTTTTTGAGAAATTGCAAAATTTATTAAAAACTCTAGTAGAGCAGAACCAATACCACATCTACGTAAATCTTTTCTTACAGCAATATTCATAATATTTAATTCATCGATAATTCTTAAGGCACCAATAAATCCTAAAATATCACAATTGTTTGTTGCAATAAAATATATGGTATTAATATCAGATTTAGAGAGTTCAGAACGTAGAGTATTAATATTCCAAAAATCATCAAAATTTTCTAAGCCTATAGAATTAATTTTTTCTAAATCATCTAAAGACATTTTTCTTACAAAAATGTTAGACATTTTCAGGATTTTTAATAGACCTTTCTGCTTGACATGCTCGAAGATATGTAGGAACAAGTGAGTTAGAATCCCCAAATTCACCATGGTTATATTTATTATAGGCAGCTTTGGCAATACTTATACTATTTGCCAAGTTTTTAGTATCTTCTGCAAAAGTAATATTATTGAATTTATTAGATAATTTAGAAACAATTAAATTTTTATATAAATAAGCCCCATCACCGATGAAACTTATAGAACTGTAATTTGTTTGCAAAGTGTCTATATATGTAATTACATTTTCTATATTATCAGAAGATAATATAAAAGTATTTTTTAATTCGTTATTTTCAAACTCAAATAATCCGTAATAAACATTATTATTTTTTGCATCTATTAATGAACAAATAAGACCACTTGAGCCTAAATTATAGGCTAATCCCTCTAACGAAGTAACTCCAACAACAGGAATTTTTTTTACATCAGAGAAGGCTTTTGCTGTGGCAATTCCAATTCTTATACCTGTAAAAGAGCCTGGGCCTTTCGCACAAGCAATTAAATTTATATCATTTAAAGTAAGATTAACTGATTCAAAAGCTTTTTGAATCATAGGCATTAACTTTTGAGAATGTGTTCTTTCGTCATCATTATTTAATTCAATTAGAACATTATTATCTTCATAAATACAAACAGTGCATATTTTAGAAGAAGTATCAATACTTAATATTTTCAAATTTGTAACCTTCTTTATAATTTTATATTTTCAGCATTTTCTATTATTATTTTTCTTTGATTCTCATTTTCAAAATCTTTGTTAATTGTAATTTTTATATGATTAGCAGGCAATATGCTTTCTATCAATTCACCCCACTCAATAATACAAATTCCCTTGGAAAAGTATTCTTCTCCACCTATAGCATAGAATTCGTCAACATCTGCTAGTCTATAGACGTCAAAATGATATATAGGTATGGTGCTATTAGTATATTCGTTAACAATTGTAAATGTGGGACTTGAGATTTCATTTTCTAAGTTGAAGTATTTTAGTATTCCTTGAGTAAATTTCGTTTTCCCAGCGCCCAAGTCACCAGATAGGACAATAATATCTCCAATCTTTAAATTAGCTGCTAGTCTTGTAGCAAAATTTATAGTATCTTGTTCATTTTTAGAAATATATTCTTTTTGCATAAAACCACCTTATTTAAGTACAAAATTCTATTCATATTTTATATTAAAACAGAGGTTTTGTAAAGCAAAAAAACAAATTTATTTATAAAAACTGTGATATATGTAATAAATATAAAACTAATAAATGAATAGGGTAAAAGAAATATAATAAGTATTTTATTTTATGTCCTTGCTGTTTATTATATAAACAGATAAAAATAATGGGTGATATAGTACAGCAACATAATATTAAATACATATAATTAGAATTTGCTATATATAAAATACCGTATTTAATTATACAAACAACGATGTAAGTACCAATCATTGCTATTTTGTTATTTCTAAATAAATAAAATAAAAATATGACAGCAATCCCAAATAATCCGTAATCTGATTTTAAAAATTCAGCTATAAAACCGATAAATAATACTATTGATATACCTAAAACAAATTTTAAAAAATTATTTAGTTTAACATTTGAAGTAATATAAAAGTTGTTAATAATTTTATCATAAATGTAAATTGAAAATAAACCTAGAAATAATGTAAAAAAAACATTCAACTTGTAAATGTTATTACTAAATATAGACAAGAAAAGCATAAAAGGAATTTGCGAAAATATAGCAAATAAAAGCAAACGAGCAAAATATTTTTTTACATTTTTGGTATAATGAAATCCCTCAGAAATTTGAAAGGCAAAAATAGGGAAGGCAACCCTACCGATATAATTAAAAAAACTAAATTTATTGAATATAGCATAGCCTAGATGATCTATAAACATCGTAATTAAAGCTATAATTTTTAAAGTAAAACTAGTCATACTTAATAAAAACCTCCTTATATGATACAATTATCCAATACTTGAAAAAAAAATTCAATATTTTTTGAAAAAATATTGACAAAAGTAAAAAGACCATTTATAATTATACTTGTTCACACGAAATGCAGGTGTAGTTCAATGGTAGAATTCCAGCCTTCCAAGCTGGCTATGCGGGTTCGATTCCCGCTACCTGCTCCATTTGAATTCAAAGTACGTCAGAAATGATGTACTTTTTATTTTTCAAAGTGTTTTCTTTTGTAGAAAGGAGGCACTTTTTTCTATGAAAATAAAACTATTACAAGAGTTAAATCCTAGCCAAAAGACATTAAAAGCTATTAGTTCTACTCATCCTACTAAGATAAAAATAACTAGTGGCAAAATTAATGTACTTGAACCTACTAATATAGAAACCATTATTCCAATTAGATATTTACTATTTTATGAAGCAAAAATAATTGAGTTTTATGAATATCCTGAAGATCGTGTTAAAGGAAATAATTTTATAAATCATCAAACAAAACAAACATTTAATAAAAATGAATTAAAAACCTATATAACAAATTATTAGAATTCATTCCCTAAATAAGGAATTGACTTTAATAAATTTGAAGTCTATTATAAAAAACTAATAACAAGTCTTATTATTTAGAAAGTGAGGTTAAATATGAATAATAAAGTTGCTATATATGTAAGAGTATCAACTGATGAACAAAGAGATAATGGATATTCTCTTGATTCACAACTTCGTATGTTAAAAGAATATGCTGATAAAAATAATTATAATATAGTTGGAATATATAATGATGCTGGATACTCTGGTAAAAACTTAATGCGACCTGAAATGCAAAGATTATTAAAAGATATTGAAGATGGTAAAATAGATATTCTTTTAGCTATTAAAACTGATAGATTAACAAGAGATGGTTATGATGGATATTGGTTACTACATCAATGCGATAAATATAATGTAAGAATTGAATTAACACTTGAACCATTTGATATATCCACTGCTAATGGAGAAATGATGTTTTGACTTAATTTAGCCTTTGGACAAAGAGAAAGAAAAGAAATAAGTGCTAGAACTAAACGAGGACTAGAACAAATGGCTATTGAACATAAACACCCTAATAAACCACCATATGGCTATACTAGAGATCCAATAACTAAACATTTAGAAATTGAACCAATTGAAGCTGAAGTTGTAAAAGATATATTTAATATGTCAATTAATGGAATACCATATAGACAGATAGCTGAAAAAATGAGAAATGAAAATAGATATTTAAAACGAGGAAAATGGTCTGATTCTAGAGTATGTAAAATACTAGATAACGAAATATATATTGGTACATTTAGATTTGGTAAATATAATCGTAAAAAAGAAGAACAATTAGTAATTGAGAATTACTGTAAACCAATTATTAGTAAAGAAATATGGAATAAATCAAGAAAACAAATAAAAAGAAATTGTCATGAAAACTATGGAAAACATACTCATATATTTTCTAATTTAGTTGTATGTCCTCATTGTGGAAATATATTAAGTTCTACTTTTTCTCATAAGAAAACTAAAGATGGTTATCAAGACTATTATTTTCTAGTTTGTAAGAACAAAAAATGTACTCACAAAGGATTACATTATAGTTGTGATAGATTAGAAAGAACTCTATCTAAATTATTAAATGAATTAATAATCTATATGACTGAAAATCCAGAGAATATTATCAAACCTAAAATAGATACTAATAAAGATTTTGAGAATATAGAAAAAGCAATACAAAAACTAAAACAACAAGAAGAAAAATTAGTGGAACTTTATTTATCAAGTAGTTTAGATGTAGAAACTATTAATCGAAAAAATGAAATGATTAAAAGTGAAATTACAGAACTTGAAGCAAAGAAAAAAGAATTAAATTATGAAGAACCACTAGACATTAAAATAGATTTAATAGATTCTTTTAATAATACTAATTTAAATAATTATTTAATGAATAAAGAATTACCTATTTATCAAAAATGGTTAAAGTTAGATCCAGAAACTAAAAAATTAATATTACACAAATTTATACGACAAATAGAAATTAGTCGTGATGAAGAATACTTTATAGACATAACAAACATTAAATTTGAAAAACAATATTTTAATAAAAATGCCGATGAATTCTTAAATGATTTAATGTTATCTTTAAGAGAAGATTATAAAGGATTTGAATATAAACAAATAAGAGATATGGATACATTATTAACTTTATATGAAAACTATAACTCAATTAGTGTAGAAGATTATTTAAATAACACAAACAACATCCATGAAGATCATAAAGAAATAATTAATAATCTAGTAGCTAATCAAGGTGTATTAGTCGCTTCAATTATTATAGATAATAAGTTTATAGATGAAGTCTTATTTATCCCAAAAATGCCATAATTATTATGGTATTTTTTTATCAGGATAAGAAGATGGTACCAACACATACATTTTACCTATATAAAATATATGTTCACTATGGTACCAAACTTATTTTGCACTTGCAAAATTAATCCCAAAACAAGTTTGTGATAATAGTTTTATCCTTAAAACTCTTAGAGATATACATATCCCAATTTAATAAAATTAATAAAAATAGTGGGATATTGTAAATTTTATTAAAAAAAGACTGAAAAATCAATTTCAGTCTTATCGGAATATCAAGATATTACGAACATTTTGTTTTAGATTTGTTTTTATTTATATATTCTTCTACCAAAGGAATTCTTAATTTATCTTTTTCTCTTTGACTAGATTTTAAATATTCTAGATAGTCATAAATATTTTGTACATAATATCCATTTCCTAACAGCTCCGGTTGATATTTTAAATTATCCTTACTGCCATCACAAACACACTCAATTTTATCATTGACAATATACCACCCATTGTCTTTTTGAATTAAACTATAGTTATTCTTTAATTGTTGCAATCCTATATCAGTAACTGCAATGTCTAAGTCACCGGCATCCTCATAAATTTCTCTTAATACTAAAGCACCTGAAGATAGAATCCAAAATTCTTCTTTATCAACATTTATGCTATTTAATAAATTTATTAATTCTTCTTTTTTCATTCTTTTATTCATACTTATTTTCCTTTCATCATAATATCAAAAAAATACGAACTATTTAATTTTCTTTATTTCAATTCCTAATACACCATATTTTTCTTGTTCTTCTTTCGAATAGTATTTTTCCATATCTTTTGGATCAGCAACATCATTTTCTTTATAACCCATTGATACTTTATCGAAATGCTTATACAATTCATCAAAAGATGGATAATGATATAAATTTTGAATTTCAACTAACATTTGTTCTAAAGTCTCCTTATTAGTGAATTCTATTAAATCTTTTATTTTCAATAATTGTCTTTTATCATCATTTAATCTTAACTCAATTGTTTTAGTACCATTTTTAATATTTACATATGGTCCATTATTTAATTTCATCTCATGTTTCATATTATCATCAACCTGTATCCATTATATCACAAATTTTTACAATTGTTTTGTTCATATTATATTTATATAAAAACAATCTAAAAATAATTGTTTAAAGCAAGTATTTGATTTTTTAAATTTTAAATGTATAATTAATTTATCAAAAGAAAACATTATGACTTACTTTGAACTTTAATCGCTCCATAAGGTAAAATCGTCGCACCAATGTGACGTTAATGATTAAATCAATCTGAAAAGGTTGATTTTTTTATGCGTTATTGCAAAGAAAGGTGTGATGTGATATGATAAAAATAATTAAAAAGAAAATCAATATGAGTGATGAACTCAAAGCCAAAATTAATTGGTCTTGCAAATTCAATAACAGACCCTACCAGATGATTGAGGGTCACCTAAGAATTGTGGAACATACAAATTTAGCGTATGTTGAGCCACACAAAGTAATTATTGGAGATACATTATATTATTCTTCAATGAACAAAAACATTTTTATATTGGGAATTTAAAGAAGAAAATCCCTATTGCTGATTTATCAGACTACATAGCAAGGCATTAATTAATTGAGAGTTTATATACTCCCATAATATTGGTTTATTTTGTCGTGTAAATAATCAATATATAGTATATGGTGTCTTGTTATGTGACACCTTTTTTGGTGCCTTTCATTAAAGAAAAAGGAGGAAGAAATTATGAATAATGAAAGAAGGTAATAAAAAAGGAACAATTAATAAGTATGGGATGTTAAGACTTGATTATTTAAAAGCACATAAAAAAGCACTTTACACTACACTTTTAATGAAAGATGAACTTAATAATCATCTTGTTTCAGTAAGTAAAAATGCAGAAAATTTATTAAATAACTTGATGGAAAGTTATAAAAAATCAGATGAAAAACTATCTGAAAAAAGTAAAGAAACAAATCAAATTGAATGGGCAAAGATTATGAATAATTATAAAATTACAGCTGAAGAAATCATATTAAATGAATTAATTTATACTGAAAATGTGTGAGTACGTACTCACATATTGTGTCTAGCCAGCACTGAATTTGTACTCCCATACAAATTCTATATGGGAATTCCCATACCCTTAAATTTTTAGAAAGGAGATTTCAAATTATGAGAATAAGAAATAATAAAGTTAATGTATTTTTAAGTGATGATGAGAAGTTTATTTTAAAAAGAGATTCTTCAAAATTAAATTTATCTTAGTCTGAATATATTAGAAATTTAATTATAGGATATGAGATTGGAATTCCAGAAGTTAAAGAAGAACAAAAACCTAAAAAAGATGAATATATTATAGAAAATATTGTTAAAGCACTAGAAGAAAATATTAAATGCTTAATTATTGTTCACCATACTCCAAAGCATTACTTAAACCAAATAAAAAAATTAAGAAAAACGCAATGTTATTGAACAATTCTACTGAATCATATTTAATACACTTAAAAACATTTAATTTCAATTTGAATTTATTGCTATTTTTTATATAAATATATAAAGTAAATAATGATAATGGAATTAGTGTTGTAGTAATTATAGCAATTTGATTTTTTGTTATTAAAGATGTTCCAATTAATAATATAAAATTTAATAAATTAAATATTAGTGAATATTTATTTGCTAACGTATTTTTTCCTTCATAATATAATTTGTTTAACACCATTGCAAATTCTAAACAAATAAATAATTGTAATACAGAATAGATGGTGAACACTTTATATGTATCGATATCCAAGTTCATAAAATTTATATAATTATCTATATTAAATAATAATATTGCAAAAATAATTACCGAAACAATAGTTCCTATAATCATACCTGACATTACAGCATTTTTATTTTTATCTTTTTCCTTACAAATAATAAGTCAAAACTAATTTTTAATAATCTCTTCATTTTCTAATCCTTCATAATTATTCGGTAAAAGAACTAGGGTGATAAGAATCTATACCCAAAGTTTCTGCTTTTCTTAAAACATCAATTCTATCATCTACAAATGCTACTTGTTTTATATCAATGTTATAATGTTTACAATATTCAATTATAACTTCTGGTTTTAATAATGTAGAACATATAAAAAATACATTTTCTCTTTTTATATTTGGATAATGTTCAGATAACCATTTATATTTTTGATCTATTTCAGTATTAGTTGTAATCGCACCTAAAACAAATATTTTATTACTATCTAAATTTTCTACAACTTTTTGCATTGTTTTAAGTGGCCTAGCCTTATAAAACAAATCATTAAACAATAAATCTTCAAGTGATTGACATCCAAGTTCAGAACATCCTCCACCATATAATCTATCTTTATATCTATATTCGGATAATGTTCCATCAACATCAAAAAAAACATATTTTTCTTTTAATTTTTCAATCATAATTATTACTCCTAACATATACTATTTATATCAATTTAAAAACTAAATTAATTATACTATACTTTGACATTCTTTTCTATACTCCCTTGAAAATATCTAGGAAAATGATATAATGAGTTTATCAGAGAGATTTAATCAAATCTTATAGTCTTAATTTCGCATACGTGTATAGTTAAGGCTCCAATAATGTCTATGTTTGAGCATAGAACATGTAATAAAAAAATCAATCAGTAAAATGGTTGATTTTTTTTGCAAAATGTTGGAGTGATTTTAATCACCCGTCCTTCGAAGCGTGGGCGAACAAGTTCGCCCCTACACATTGTTTGTATCAAATTAATACCTACAACTTATAATCAATGAAGCGATAACTTTACTTATATTCGAAAAATTATACTCCCAAGATGGATTAAATCAACCAGATGTATTATAGCACATTATTTTACTATTATAAAGTCTTTTAAATTAATTTTTGCCGGTTTCATATTTTCTTCATTATTTGTATATTTAAATCCTGATAAATTAGTTACATACTCTTTTGAATCATAATCAAATGAGAAAGCCATAAAGTTTCATAATTTATATTTCTCATTTTTCATTTTTTTCATTACAAATATCACCTCATTTAATTTGTTTTCTATTATATCGCTTTGTTTATTTTTTTAAAACAAATACAAGGTAAAATCTAGAATAATTAACAATTATATAGTATAATTTTATTAGTTGATTTACTGTCTGGGGGTATTGTATGAAAACAATTAATAGAGAGTTAAAAGATTATATTGAACAACAAATATTACCAATATATGAAAATAATGATTCTGGTCATGGCATTGAACACATTCAGTATGTCGTTAAAAGAGGTTTGAGATTTGCTAGTCAATTTCCAAATATAAATCTTGATATGGTATATGTCATTGCTTCTTTTCATGATATAGCACATCATATAGATAAAGATAATCACGAAGTATTGTCTGCTAAATTATTTTATGAAAATGAAAAAATGAAAAAAATTTTTAATGATGATGAAAGAAGAATAATAAAAGAAGCCATAGAAGATCATCGAGCATCATTAGAATATGAACCTAGAAGTGATTATGGTAAGATAATTTCATCAGCCGATAGAACAACTAGCATTGATTCTGTATTGCAAAGAACTCATTCTTATACTACTAAACATTACCCAGATTTAGATTTATTCCAAATGGTTGAGCGTTCTTATAATCATATGCTTAAAAAGTATGGTGGTAATGGTTATGCTAAAAATTACTGTTATGATGAAGAGTATGAACAATTTAAACGACATGTTGAAACAATTTCAAAGAATAAATGGGAGTTTGCTAAAAAGTATTTGGAGGTAAACAAAATTATGAATTTAAAAGAGAAAGCAAAAATATTTGCAATAAATGCTCATATGGGGCAAATCAGAAAAAGTGAACCTGATAAACCTATGATAATACATCCTATTAGTGTAGGTATGCTATTAGAAGAATATGGCTATGATGAACCAGTAATAGCTTCAGGTTATTTGCACGATGTCGTAGAAGATACTAAATATACTATTGAAGATATAAAAAGAGAATTTGGCGATGAAGTTGCAAATTTAGTTATGGGTGCATCAGAACCAGATAAATCATTGTCTTGGGAAGAAAGAAAAGCGCACACTATTGAAGAAACTAAAAAATTACCTTTAAGAAATAAGTTAGTTATTTGTGCGGATAAGATAAATAATTTAGAAGACTTAATGCTTAAATTCCAAAAAAGTGGAAATAGAGATTTTTCAGCGTTTAAGAGAGGCGAAGAACAACAAAAATGGTATTATACAAGTGTATATGAAAGTTTAATTTATGGTGAAGATGAAAAATTACCTATATTTAAAAGACTAAAGAATGTATTAGATATTGTATTCGCTGAAAAAGAAGATTTATATTTAAGAGATACTATTTTTGATGATAATAGAGAATATTATGAAAAACTAAAAAAGCTACATGCACAAAAGGTAGAATTACAAAAATTAAAAGCATTATGCGCATTATCAAAACCATTTGTTATTGAATTTAGTGGTACGCCTAGAACTGGTAAAACTACTACAATAAATAATTTATATGATTTCTTTAAAAAAGGTGGATTTAATACTGCTATAATTGAAGAATTTACTACATCTGGATATTATAAAGAAGTATTTAAACAAAAATATAAAGATGTAAGTTCCACTGAATCAAATATGGCAATAATAGAAGAAGTTACAAGGCAATTAGAAGAGGCACTTAATTCTGATAAAGAAATAATTCTAATTGATAGATCTGTAAATGATAGGCAGATTTGGAATTATAGAAGATATATTCGTGGTGATATGTCAGAAGAACTATATCTTGAATCAAGAGGAAAATATAGTGCAATATCACGAAAGTTAATAGATTTTTTAGTTATTACATATGCCGAACCATTAATTTCATTAAAAAGGGATTATAACTCAAGCTTGGCACTAGAAAAAAGAAACTTTTTAAATATTGATAATTTAAATGAATATAATAGAAGTTTAAGAGATTTACAAGAATTATTTGAAACGAGTGTAGAAGATTCAATTTTGCTAGATACAAGTTCTATGAGTATGGATGAGGTCTCTGTAGAAATTGCATCACAAATAATGCCTGCTATGAGAAAAAGATATATTAAAAGTTTTAAACAAAAATATAATTTAAGATAATGTATACTAAAAAGGAAGAACAAACTCTTCCTTTTAAAATGACTTTATCTAGTATTATTGATAGAATTTTCTTTTTCTTTTTGTATATCTTTATCAAAATTATCAAGATTATTTTGCATAGATTCTGATCTATCTTTAATATCTTTGCAATACTTATCATATTTACGAAGTTCTTTAATAACTGGTTGTATATTATTTATTTCAGCAAGTATTTCAGATTTATCTTCTTCAGTCTTTGCTCTACGATATCGTTTCCAAAGAGTTTCTCTTTTACCAATTAACTTTCTATATTCTTCATAATTAGATTTAGAAAAATATTCTAAATCTTCTTTAGTTTCAATATTATTGTTTGCCATAAATCTTACTTGCTCTGAATATTTAGCTAATTTAGAAATCTCTTTTCTAATTGAATATGGAAGATATTGTTTAGATTGTTTCTTTGGAAATACACCTAATAAATAACAATAATATAAAAATAATCCATATATTCCTTTATGAATTTTATTGTTTTTAGAATATTCTTCAAAGATAGTTCTTTGTAATAGTGGTTTAAATATAATTTGTCTAGACGAATATAATCTTTTATTTATACTGTCTATTAACTAATCATTACCAAAAGCTTTTTCTATTCTAACTTTATCATAGCCATTTTTATAAATTGTTAATATACCATTACAAAAATAAACTTGATAGTCTAATTTTTTTAAGTCGTTCTACAACTTGTTTAAAGGTAACTGAATAGCTTATGACATTATCTATATCTTCCTTA
>ERZ772883.491-NODE-491-length-40934-cov-4.607745_pt1 | contig 40934 bp, 34 predicted proteins | sample MGYA00580575_ERZ772883 | MGnify/ENA primary metagenome ERZ772883 (study PRJEB29015, sample SAMEA2737666) | human gut metagenome | biome: human gut; feature: human-associated habitat; material: faeces | place: China | collected 2012 ...
ACCTTGTTGGGGTTGATACGCACGCCAGGGCCCATGGTAGCGGAAACTACACAGGACCGGATATACTGGCCCTTGCTGGCGGCAGGCTTTGCCTTTATGATGCTGCGCGAAAAGCTCGTGGCTTCCGGCAACAGCGGCATCTGGCAGACCATCAACGACCTGCTCTTCCAGGACATCACCACAGAGGGCGCGGAACGTGCGCTCGGCCTCTTCTACATCATCGGCCAGCTCTTCATCAAAGCACTGCAGCTGGTCATCATCCCGATGGTGTTCATGACCTACGCCAACGTGGTTTTCTCCTACGCCACCGCCGCCCCGGAACACATCGGCGCGTATGTGAAAAGCATGAAGGACGCGCTGCGCTAAAACTTGCCATTTTCCCATTCATATAAAATGCCCCCGTCCAGGTCCCTCAACCTGGCGGGGGCATACTTGCTTATTCAGAGCAGCCTAGGGGAAATACTGCCAAGGGGGTCAGGCATTTTGGCTGCGCCTGCGCTCTGCAAACCACCAGACAACGGCGGCGGCCAATGCGGCCAGGCTGGCTGCAGCGCCCGGCACCACGCCGGGGTGGGTGTAGCGCAGGGTAACGGTGCAATCGCCCTGGGGCAGCGATACGCCGAGTAACCCGCCAAACAGCGCCGAGGGCTGCACCTCCTCACCGTTGACGGTGACGACCCAATTGTCATCGTAGGCAAAGCTCAGCGCCAGCAGGTCGTTGTCATCGCTGACGGCGCAGTATGCCGAGGTTCTGCACAAGAACACGGGGCTTCCGGTCGTGATAACCGACCGCGACAGGGTCATTTCCTGCGCGGGCGTGCCGAAGAAAGAGACGGTCGAGCGCAGGATAACGCAGGCGCTCGAAAACATCATGGAAAACCGCGGTCCGTTTATCTGCGAGGAGGGCGGCGAGCGGTTTCATCCGATAGAGGGCGTTGAGCGCGACGCGGCGGCGGCGTTTCCGATAATCGGCGCTGGTGATGTGTCCGGCGCGGTGGTTCTGCTCACGGCGGACGAGGCATCCGTGCCGACGCAGACGGAGATAAAGCTCGTTCAGGTCGCGGCTTCGTTCCTCGGCAAACAGATGGAGGAATAACCTTTATTTTTCCTCTTGACAAGTGCCTCTATGCGCTATAAAATAATCGGGTATCCGATTGACGGGTTTGGGAGAGAGCCGGATTTCCGGCCACCGAAGGGGCGAAACTCTCAGGTAAAAGAACCGAGCCGGGACGGTCCTCTGGAAAGGCATTTGCACCGACGAAGCAATCCGCGAAGCGGAGAATCTTTCAGGTAAAAAGACAGAGTACACCATTTTTTCTGATGGTGTACTCTTTTTGTTTTCGGAGTGGGTTATGGACATTCTCATTTTTGCGTTTGAAATCATCGGCACCGTTGCGTTCTCGGTTTCCGGCGCGATGACGGGGCTGAAGAAAAACATGGATATTTTCGGCGTCATGATTCTGGGCGTTGTTACGGCTATCGGCGGCGGAGTCACGCGCGATCTCATTCTCGGCATAACGCCGCCCGGCACATTCGGTCACCCGGTATATGCGATAGTCGCGACGGTCACGGCGATAATAACTTTTCTGCCGGCAATCCGCAGACTGCTCACGAGTAATCAGCATGTCCACGACTTCGTTCTGCTCATTCTCGACTCGCTCGGGCTCGGAGTGTTCACGGTCGTCGGAATACAGACCGCTTACAGCGTCTCGACCGGGCGCGGCGCGTTTCTGGTAGTATTCGTCGGGGTCATAACCGGCGTCGGCGGCGGAGTGCTGCGCGATGTTCTCGCCGGGGAGAAGCCGTACATATTCGTAAAGCACATCTACGCCTGCGCGTCGATAGCCGGCGCGGTCGCCTGCGTTATCATCTGGCGGTTCAACAGCACCGCGGCGGTCATTGCGGGCGCGGCAATAGTTTTCGTCATCCGCCTGCTCGCCGCCCATTTCAGATGGAGCCTGCCCAAGGCGGACAGATTCGGTCCCGTTCAGCCTCAGGAGCTAAGCGAGAACGACGAGAACACGCAGGAGATATGATTTCGCGGAGTTATTTATTTAATAGAAAGCCTGCCCGATGGTTGTCCGTTGGGTGGGCTTTGGTTTTTGTAATGCGGGGTTTAAAGTGAAAGTGCAGTGACAGATTGGGATTTGTAGGTGTAAATACCGGCTATGAACGGCTTATAAATCAGCACAATCGTGTAGGGCAGATATCATCCGCCCGCGAAATTAGCACAATTTTATTGGCGTGCATTTGTAGGGTGCAAATCAATAAAATCGTGATGGATTCCGCGGCATATTGGGATTTTCACATCTCATTCCACGGCACAAACGGCGGTCTGCCGTCTTATAGCATTGTCCATTCCCCGAAGTGTCTTACATTTCGCCTTTAAATGTTAACTGAAATTAAACTATATTCCTTTTTTCTTTAAACTTCGCTTTTATGCTATTGTTAAATCCCGCGGGGTAGGGTATAATTTAATAAGAATTTTAAGTGGAACGGTGAAAGTATGGCATACGACTCTCAATATAATAACGGAGCGCCCAACGGGTACGGATATCAGCCGGGACCCGCTCAGACTCTTGAGATAAAGCAGCGCGAGAAGCGCCAGATAAGAAAGCTCGGCAACATAAGCGGCCTGGGCATATTATTGTTCGCCCTGTTCCAGTTCATCGGCGCGGGACTGCTGTTTGCTTTAAATCTCTATGACGACTACGCGAACGAGACCGACCGCGGCTATGCGATAGGCGTACTGATGTCGATTTTCTGCATATTCGTCCCGTTCTTCCTGTCGAGCCTGCTGCTCAAAGATAAGCGTCAGCAGTGCCTGAACTTCGGAAAGCCCTATGACACGCGCCTCATGCTTTTAGCTGTGCCCGCAGGTCTGATGATCTGCATGATAGGCAACTACGCGACGAACTTCCTCTCGACCTTTGTCGAGAGCACGACAGGCATAACATTTGAATATCCCGATTCGCGCACCCCGACGACGCCGCTGGGCATTGCGATGTATCTTATCCAGCTCGCTGTAGTGCCTGCGCTCGTTGAGGAATATGCGCTGCGCGGCGTTGTTATGATGCCCGCGCGCAAGTTCGGCAACTGGTTCGCAATTCTTGTCTCGTCCGCCCTGTTCGGCATGATGCACGGCAACCTCGTCCAGGCTCCGTTCGCGTTCATCGTCGGCATCGGCATCGGCTATTTTGTTATAGTCACCGGCTCGATGTGGACGGGAGTCATGATACATTTCTGCAACAATATGTTCTCCGGCGTTATCTCGATACTCTATGAATTCCTGCCGGAAAAGACGGTCAACCTCGTCTATTATATCTGCGTCGCAGTGTTCTTTGCGGCTGGCATAATCTGCCTGATTCTCTTCATGAGAAGGGCGCGCCAGAAGAATATCCAGACGAAATTCAGAAAACCGCGCACCGCACTTTCGCGCGGCGAACGCACGGCGGCGTATTTTATAAATGTCCCGATGATAATCTCTATCATCTATCTGCTCTACACGACATATACTTTTATCACATGGCCTTCGTAACCGGGGAGTGGAAGAATGACTGACAGAGAGCTTATGCAGGCGGCGATCGCGCTTGCACGGGAGGCCGCGGCGGACGGCGAAGTGCCCGTCGGCGCGGTGGTCACAAGAAACGGAGAGATAGTTTCGGTCGGGCGCAACAGGCGCGAAAAGGACAAAAACGCCCTCGCACACGCCGAAATTGAAGCAATAGACAGAGCGTGCAAGGCACTCGGCGGCTGGCGGCTCTGGGAGTGCGAATTATTCGTGACGCTCGAACCGTGCCCGATGTGCGCCGGGGCGATAATAAATTCGCGCATAAAGCGCGTGGTGTTCGGGGCATACGACCCGAAGGCGGGCTCGTGCGGGTCGGTAAACAACCTGTTCTCTTTTCCGTATAATCACTCGCCCGAGGTCGAGGGCGGTTTCATGCAGGACGAGTGTGCTCTGCTTTTGAAGCAGTTCTTTGCCGAGCTGCGCAGGACAAAATAAATTCCCGAAAGGGCTGAAGGATATGGCAATAAAGGATCTTGCCGAACTCATCAAAAAATTCACTCAGAAAGACAAATTCAAGCCAACGACAGTGCAGGTCATCAGGGCGGCAAAAAATCCGCCCGTTCCCGCGCAGAATGAGGATATCTCTGTCCCGTCGGAGGGCGAGCGCATCCATTTTCTCAACACCGGACGCTCGGACTGCATTCTTCTCCAGAGCGAAAGTAAATTCGCTCTCGTCGACTGCGGCGACGCAGAGCACGCGAAGCACACAGCGAGCTATCTCAAAGAAACTGCCGGCGGGAAGATAAATCTTGACTTTATCGCGATAACCCATCTTCATTCCGGTCATGTCGGCGGACTCGAGACGCTCCTTGACGACGGAGATATAACAATCGGCAAGATATATCTCAAGCCGTTTATCAGCCCTAACCTCGTGCAGTGGGACAAGTGTCTCCACGACGGCGATGCGCTGTATAAATCGCTCAGCGAAAAGGCGCAGAGCATGAACATTCCGGTCATCGGCTGCGTGCCGGATGAACCGTTTGCGCTTGGCAGCTGGACTCTGCGTTTCTTCAACACCTAGCCCGACTCATATCACAAGAATATCGGCGAAAACGACAACTCGCTCGCGCTCCTCGCCGAGCAGAACGGCAGGCGTATTCTTTTGGCGGGCGACATGGTAAACGACACGGGCGACCTCGCAAGACTCGCAAACGCCGTCGGACGCATTGACGCGCTGAAAGTCCCCTGCCACGGCGAACGCGCCGTCCCGCAGGAAGTGCTGGACAAGCTCCGCCCCGAGACGATGATAATCATGAACCGCCTCGCCGAGATATCTGACGATGTGCTCGTCGGCATAATGTCGGCGTTCGGGCGCAAGGCGTATTCGACCTCGGACAGCGGCGGAATAGCCCTCACTCTCACTCACGACGGGCTTGAAGTCAGCCGCGAGATACAGCTTCGGGAGACGGCATAAAATAAATATAAAACCGCGGAGGCAGATATATTCTGTCTCCGCGGTATGATTTTTGCGGGTATAATTCGATAAAATTTTGTTGCCGAGCCGTTGTTTAATTTTCAAGGTACCCGAATTTGCGGCTCATTGCGTCCTGCAAATCCCGCGTCGATACCGCGCATTTTCTTCGCGGTCGGAGATATCCGCCCATACCGCGTACTTTTTCACTATTCACTTTTACTTATTACTTTGAGCGAAGCGAAACACCCTCTACGGGGGAGCCTAAATAAAATAACACCGCAACAGCCGCAACAGTTTTCATGTCGCGGCTGTTTTTTATATATTATAATAGTATTATTTATGCCCTCGCTGCGAAAACGCAGGTGAATATACCGCCGCTTTGATTCGCCGCCGCGTGTCCTCCGTATTTTTCGGCGGTCTCTTCGAGAATCTTCAATCCGTAGCCGTGGTCGCCCGTCCGCTTCTTTTTCTTCTCTTCGTAGTCGGGCGCGACGGCGTTCTCGCTGCTGATATATAACATTCCGTCGTTTTCGTCGACGAAGCTTCTTATTTTTATATATCTGTTCTCTTCGAGAGCTTTTGCCGCATTTATCGCGTTGTCGAAAATATTGACATACGCCTTGCAGATATCGACATCCTCGATACCAACAAACCTCGGCACATTGAGGTCGAAATCATAGGCGATGTCATTCTTTCTGCACTCGTTCGCCTTGTTCGAGGCGATGACATTGACAAGAGTGTTGAGACAGAATTTTTCTATTTTTATATCCGCGACCTCTGTTCTGAGCTGGTCGAGCATCCGCTCGGCCGCTTCGCGGTCGACTTCGTTTCCGCTGTGGACGACTTCATATGCCGTCTGAATTATGTTCGCGAGGTCGTGGCGTATCTTTCTCACTTCATTGCTGCTGTTTTCGACATTTTTGTAATATTCGAGATTCAGCGCGTTTTGGTAATCTTTTATTCTCAGCTCCTCGCGCAGCTTCTCGTTCTGCGACGAGCGCACCATGATATAGAGCAAAACGGCGTCGGAGATTATGCACAGAACCGCCGCAACGCAGAGCATTATCATCGGGGCGCGGGTCGGATCCTCAAGAAACGGCAGCCCGGTGTTCTTGTCCCTGAACCAACCGTAATATGAGATTATCATCATCGCCGCCGCCATGACTATGACCTGGCTCAGCGGGAAGAAGATAAATGTCGCCATCTGACCGCTCGGCAAAATCATATTTTTGTGCTTCTTCATTCTTATATATGTAAACCCGCCGAAGAGCACTATCAGCCCCACCGTATTCGGCAGGGAGACTATATAGGTCATTATATCGTCATAGGGATTGAGCCCGCAGGCGATACACCCGGTTACGAGCAGAGCCGAGACGAGATATGTAAACGACATCAGAACTATCGAGACGAAAAGCCGGGTTCTGAGTTTGTCTTTGAAATAGGCTATTGACGAAATGAAATAATATGCAAACGCCGGAATCTTAAAAAACACCGACGGCACATCGTAGAAATAATGCTGGGCGAGCGCTATTGCCGAGAACGGTATGAGTGTCAAGAAAAATACCGCGTAGCGGTTGAAGCGCGGGGTGAGGTTCATGCACAGAAACACCACCACGAGCGCTATCGAAAGAAAGTTGAACACATACCAGAACGCATCAAAAAATGTCATTTGACCAAAGCTCCCTTAAAAAGCACATACCTGTCCGTTGAATCCTTTTTCCTGGAACGGCTTATCGGAATTATCTTCCCGTTCATCATGATAAACTGCGTCGCAGTATATCTCGCGATATATTTTAAATTCACAAGATAGCTCTTGTGGCAGCGAACGAAGCCCGCTTCGAGCTGCCGTCCCGCCTCGTCGAGCTTGCCCGGCACGGTGACGCTGTCTCCGTCAACCGTATGTATCTCCAGATAATTGCGCACGCTGACGATAAAAAGTATCTTATCGCACCCTATCCTGTGGATGCTGCCGCGGCGGGTGTATTCAAAATATTCGCGGCTCGGTCTTTGATGCATCCCGGCGCGTTCGCGCTCTATATAGCCGAGAAGCAGCTTCGGGTCGACGGGCTTATAGATATACCCGCAGTCGTCAACGGTCACGAACGCCTTCGAGACGAGATCCTGATTCCCGGAGACGAAAACTATCTTGACCCCGGGGCACAACGCGCCGACAAACTCGGCGATATCCACGCCGCTCTCGTCGCTGACGGCAATATCGAGAAAGGCGAGGTCGAATTTTCTGTTTGCGTCCTCGGGCGCCAGCTTCTCGGACAGCTCGGCGGAGCTGTGTACGCCGACAAGCTCAATATCGGGATAAGCGTCCGCGATTATTTCGGATATCTGCTTGACCATTGCGGGCTCATCGTCGCATATGAGAATACGCATAGTGAGACCTCCCTTTCTTTATAAAATAAAATATAAAATGTGTTTATATGCGTTTGTATATATCATAGTATACAAAAACGCTCGTCTTTTTTCAAGGACAAAAACTGTCACAGGCAAGAAAATATTTTTTCTCTCCCCCGACCCTTTTCAAAGGGAAATAAATGTTGTATAATTTTGATATATAACTGCTTGATTAGGGGTGTTTGTTTGTCCGGGGACTACTCCAGCCGCAACCGCAGGATGCTCAAAAGGTTCCTGCCTTACTATAAAAAATATTCGGGGCTGTTCGCCCTCGATATGTTCTGCTCCGCGATGACCACCGTATGCGAGATCGCTCTCCCGCTGATAGTGCGGCAGATAACCGACCGCGCGGCGCACGATATTCACGACCTGACGGCGGAGCTGATAATAAAAATAGTCGGCTTCTACATTCTACTGCGAATAATCGACACCGCCGCGAGCTACTACACGGCATCGGGCGGTCACATAATGGGCGCGAGAATTGAAACGGACATGCGAAACGACCTGTTCTCGCATCTTCAGGATATGTCATATTCATTCTATGACGACACGAAGATAGGCCAGCTCATGTCGAGAATAACAAACGACCTGTTTGACATAACCGAGCTCGCCCACCACGGTCCCGAGAACGTCCTGATGACCGTGATAAAAATAGTCGCGGGATTCATCATGTTCGCGTCGATGAACATATGGCTTGCGATAATAGTCTTTTCGCTCATGCCTCTTATGATGATTCTGACTTCGCACAGCCGCCGCAAGATGCGCGCCGCGTTCAAACAGCAGAGACGCGAGATAGGCGAGATAAACGCACGGACGGAGGATTCACTGCTCGGCATAAGAGTTGTCAAGAGCTTTGCCAACGAAGACATTGAGCGCGAAAAGTTCAACGAGGGCTCGCGCCGCTTCTTCAAATCGAAGAAAAACGGCTACAGATACATGGCGAGCTTCCACTGCACCGTAAGACTCTGCGACGGACTGATGTATATAGCAATAGTCGGCGTGGGCGCAGTGTTCATGATGAAAGGCAAGACTACCGTCGGCGACTTCTCTGCGAGCCTGCTCATGGTCAGCACCCTGCTCGCGGCGATACGCACAATGGTCGAATTCAGCGAGCAGTTCAACCGCGGCATGACTGGCATCGAGCGCTTCACTGAAATAATGGACGAAGTCAGCGACATAAAAGACAGTCCGGACGCAAAGCCCATAAGCGGCGTCAAGGGCGATATCGAATTCAAAAACGTTACATTTTCATACAAGGGCACGGACAAGAAAATTCTTTCCGATTTCTCTCTGCATATAGCTCCGGGCGAGAATGTCGCCCTCGTCGGTCCGTCCGGCGGCGGCAAGACTACGCTTTGCAATCTTATCCCCCGCTTCTACGATGTGGATTCGGGCAGCATACTGCTCGACGGAAAAGATATCCGCGACATAACTTTAGCTTCGCTGCGCTCGAATATAGGCACGGTTCAGCAGGATGTCTACATGTTCTCCGGCACGGTCAGGGACAACATAGCCTACGGATGCCCGGGAGCTGAAAAAGAAGATATAATAGCCGCGGCGAAGCGAGCCGGGGCACACGAATTTATAGAAGAGCTGCCAGAGGGCTACGACACATATGTCGGCGAGCGCGGAGTCAAGCTCTCCGGCGGGCAGAAGCAACGCATTTCAATTGCGCGCCTGTTTTTGAAAAACCCTCCGATAGTCATTCTCGACGAGGCGACGAGCGCGCTCGACAACGAGAGCGAACGCCTTGTTCAGCAGTCGCTCGAAGAGCTTGCAAAGGGGCGCACGGTCATAACTATCGCCCACAGGCTCACGACGATAAGAAACGCGGCGGAGATAGTCGTGCTGACAGAAGACGGCATCGCCGAGCAGGGCAGCCACCGCGAGCTCATGGCAAAGGGCGGTGTATACAGCGAGCTCTACAGCATGTATTCAATTGACTGATTTTTCCGAAAGGACGGATATAAAAATGCTTAAAAATATTTCACCTATCATCTCCCCCGAGCTTCTCAAGATCCTCATGGAGATGGGACACAGCGACGAGATAGTTATCGGCGACGGCAACTTCCCCGCGGCGAGCATAGCTCAGCGCCTTGTTCGCCTCGACGGTCACGGAGTGCCCGAGGTTCTCGACGCGGTTTTGAAGCTCATGCCCCTCGACACCTATGTTGACGCTCCCGTTGCGCTCATGGACAACAACGGCGACGGAGACCGCCCGGCAGTCTGGAACAAATACGAAGAGATAGTTAAAGCGAACGAGGGCGACAAGAACTTTGAGCTCATGGAGCGCTTCGCTTTCTATGACAGAGCGAGAAAGGCATACGCCGTCATCGCGACGGGCGAGACCGCCGTATACGCAAACATCATCCTCAAAAAGGGCGTTGTAAAATAACTCGGAGGACTCTGCATCAATGGAAAAAAGAGTTTTGGCGTTCGACTTCGGCGCGTCGAGCGGACGCGCGATAATCGGACATTTTGACGGGGAGAATATCCGCCTTGAAGAAGTTCACCGCTTCTCGAACGACCCCGTGAGCGTGAACGGCACGCTCTACTGGGATGTTCTGCGCCTGTTTTTTGAGATAAAGCAGGGACTGACAAAGGCGAAGCTCGCCGGCGGATTCGACAGCATAGGCATAGACACCTGGGGCGTTGACTTCGGGCTGCTTGACGAATTCGGCTGCCTGCTCGAAAATCCCATCCACTACCGCGACGCACGCACGGCGGGAATGATTGAAGAAGTGTTTAAAACAGTTCCCCGCGAGGAGCTTTACTCCCGCACGGGTATTCAGTTCATGGAGCTCAACACGCTCTTCCAGCTCTGTGCGCTCAAAAAATACCGCCCGCACATTCTCGACAGGGCGGATAAAATGCTGTTCATGCCCGATTTATTCGCATATATGCTCACGGGCAGAAAGCAGACAGAATATTCAATAGCGACCACCTCGCAGATGGTTGACATAAAGACAAAAGACTGGGCATATGACATTCTCGACCGCCTCGGCATCCCGTCGGGAATTCTCACGCCCATTGTGCCGTCGGGCACCGAGAACGGAATGCTCAGCGCGGAGATATGCGAAGAGCTGGGGCTCGACCCCGTTAAAGTTGTCAGCGTATGCGGACACGACACGCAGTCGGCGATAACCGCCGTCCCCTCTCAGCTCGACAGCTTCGCGTTTTTGAGCAGCGGCACATGGTCGCTCTTCGGCACGGAAATACCCGAGCCTATTGTCAACAACACATCACTCTCGATAAACATCACCAACGAGGGCGGCTACGGCGGCATGACCGGGCTGCTCAAGAATATAATCGGACTGTGGCTCATTCAGGAGAGCCGCAGGCAGTGGAAGCGCGAGGGCGAAGAATACAGCTACGCCGATCTCGAGCGCATGGCGCTCTCGGCGGAGCCGTTCAAGTGCTTTATCGACCCCGACTCCCCCGAGTTCACGCCGCCCGGAGATATACCCGGTCGCGTGCGCGAATTCTGCCGCAAGACGGGTCAGTATGTCCCGCAGACGGTCGGCGAGATAATGCGCTGCATCTACGAGAGCCTTGCGATGAAATACCGCAGCACGTTCTCGATGATAAAAGAATGCACCGGCAGGGACTATCCTGATATACATGTTATCGGCGGCGGCACGAAAGATACCCTGCTCTGCCAGATGACCGCGAACGCCTGCAATGCCCCCGTGAAGGCGGGTCCGATAGAGGCGACCGTGCTCGGCAACATCGCCGTTCAGCTCCTGAGCTCCGGCGACATTCCGGATATCAAAAAGGCGAGGGAGATAATCTCGCGCAGCGAAGCATTACGCGAATATGCTCCGTGCGACACCGACAAATGGGCGGGCGCATATGAGAGCTTTTTGAAAATTCACAAATAAGTGTTGCGCCCGGTAGTGGCAACACAACATCGAAAGGATGACTGAAAAATGGCAAAAGCAAAGCTTGGAATCAGACCCATCATTGACGGCCGCTGGGGCGGAGTCAGAGAGAGTCTTGAGGAAAAGACGATGAACATGGCGCTCGCTGCCAAGAAGCTCATCGAAGAAAATGTGTTCTATTCGGACGGCACTCCCTTTGAGTGCATCATCTCCCCCTGCACGATAGGCGGAGCAGCAGAAGCGGCAAAGTGCGCCGACTTCTTCTCGACTCAGAACGTCTGCGCGACCCTCTCCGTCACCCCCTGCTGGTGCTACGGCAGCGAGACGATGGATCTCGATCCCCTGACCGTCAAGGCAGTCTGGGGCTTCAACGGCACCGAGCGCCCCGGCGCGGTCTATCTCGCGGCGGTTCTGGCGGCTCATGCACAGAGAGGTCTGCCCGCATTCTCGATTTACGGCAAGGATGTTCAGGATGTCACCGACAACTCCATCCCCGACGACGTCGCGGAGAAGATACTCCGCTTCGCACGCTGCGCCGCGGCTGTCGGTCAGCTCAGAGGCAAGTCTTATGTCGGCATAGGCGCTGTCGCAATGGGTATCGCAGGCTCGTTCTGCGACGCCGATTTCTGGCAGGAATATCTCGGCATCCGCGCCGAGTGGGTCGACATGGTCGAAGTTACCCGCCGCGTCGAGCTCGGCATCTATGACCACGAGGAATATGAGCGCGCGCTCAAGTGGGTCAAAGAAAACTGCCCCGAGGGCTTCGACAAGAACCCCGAAAATATCAGACACACCCCCGAGCAGAAGGAGAAGGAGTGGGAGTTCGTCGTCAAGATGACCCTCATCTGCCGCGACATCATGCTCGGCAACGATAAGCTCAACGATGTCCGCCCCGTCGGCGCAGAGGCTGAACACTCCGGTCCCAAGGACGGCTGGCACGAAGAGGCACTCGGCCGCAACGCCATACTCGGCGGCTTCCAGGGTCAGCGCCAGTGGACCGATTTCATGCCCAACGGCGACTTCACCGAGGCTATGCTCAACACCACCTTCGACTGGAACGGCAAGAAAGAGCCGCTCACCTTCGCCACCGAGAACGACGGCCTCAACGGTCTGTCCATGCTCCTCGGAAAGCTCGTCACCGGCAGAGCGAGCCTGTTCGCCGATGTTCGTACATACTGGAGCCCCGACGCTGTTGAAAGAGTCTGCGGCATGCGCCCCGAGGGCGTTGCCAAGGACGGCTTCATCCACCTCATCAACTCCGGTGCCGCCGCGCTTGACGCCACGGGCGTATGCAAGGACAAGGACGGCAACGCGGTCATGAAGGAGTGGTGGAACGTCACCGACGAGGATATCGACGCTATGCTCAAGGCTACCGACTGGTGCCCCGCAGACCTCGGATATTTCAGAGGCGGCGGATACTCCTCGCACTTCAAGACTCAGGCTGTCATGCCCATGACAATGATAAGAGTCAACATCATCAAGGGTCTCGGCCCGGTGCTTCAGATAGCCGAGGGCTACACCGCCACCCTGCCCGATGAGATCCACAACAAGCTCGACATGCGCACCGACCCGACCTGGCCGACCACCTGGTTCGCTCCGAGACTCACCGGCAAGGGCGCGTTCAAGGATGTCTACTCCGTCATGGCGAACTGGGGCGCAAACCACGGCGCTATCAGCTACGGCCACATCGGCAAAGACCTCATCACGCTCGCGAGCATGCTCAGAATCCCCGTTGCGATGCACAACGTCGCCGACGAGGACATCTACCGTCCGCACGCATGGTCTGCGTTCGGCACAAAGGACCTCGAGAGTGCAGACTACAGAGCCTGCGCCGCCTACGGCCCGCTGTATAAATAACCGAATTACCCGCCGCCCGGAGAAATCTTCGGGCGGCGAAGTTCATATTGCCGGACACCGTTCTCCGCGAACCGCGAGGTGTGCCGGCTTTTTATTTTCTCTTTGCGATATATCTGTCTCAAGCCTACAATTATTCAGAAGATTTTTTGTATATTATTTTAATGGAAAGACTCTTTGCCGTATGATATAATCAAGGTGTGAGGTGAGAAAATGAAACTTTTAAAGAATTTTGCTTTGGCGGCGGCACTTGCCGCGATATGCGTTTTGTGCTCGTCGTGTGCAAGCAAGCCGAAGCTCATCGACACTGCGGCAAACAACGAAAAGCTCTCTTATTCCGAGAGCTACACGGAGCTGTCCGAAAAGAGGACGAACAAAACAAAAGCTTGGCGCCGCGGAATGGTCGGCGGGAACGGGCTCGAGGGCTTTATCACAAGCGGCAGCCCGTACTCGGACACGATAATTTATCAAAATATGCATTTCATCATGCCGAATATCAACGCCCGCACCTGTCCGGACACATCAAGCGAGCTTGAACAGGTCAAGCAGAGCATCGTTAAATGCGAGGATATCGTTGACAACGCGAGCTATGACGATGTGTATCGCTTCCATCCAGGCGGTCAGCTGAGAATAAACTCCGAGCGGCACCGCATCAAGGATTATATCCGCTACACAGACTACGAGACCGCGCAGGTCGGCGTGAAATACACCGACAAAAACGGCACATGGGAGAGAACTACTTTCACCTCGCTTGCCGACGGCGTCACGGTTACAAAAATCAAAAAATCGAGCAAGAACGCGCCCGTAAATATTACGCTCTCCTACGATGATATCTCGACCATGGCAAACTACTCCGAGGGCGACGAGGTGAATATCAAATATAAAAAGCTCGCCGACGAGGGCAAGGCTTATCTTGCCCTGGTTGCGCACTATCCCGACTATGAAAAATCCGAGCTCAAAAACGGCGGCTACGCCACGCTCACCTATGTTTTGAATATCGGCGGAACTTTAAGCGTCACGCAAGCGGACGCGCCGAAAGATGAGCAATACGCGGGCGACAGCCAGCCGAAATTGACCGTCAGCGGGGCGGACGAGGTTTATCTTATCACTGTTACGGGCAGAGATTACAATATGGGCGAGCTTTCCGCCTTCGCGTCACAAAGCGGCTGCGCGCTCATCGACTTGCTCTATAACCGGACAACGGACTTTGCGAAAAAATACTCAGCCGAGGGGAAATTCAACTATTCCAATGCACTTGACGCTCATCTTGCGGTATATCAGCCGCAGTTCAACGCAGTCACGCTGACTCTCAAAGACGGCATCTCAGAAAAATCGAACGAAAAGCTGCTGAGAAAGCAGAGGTTCAAGAAAAAGCTCGATCCCGCGCTCAGCCAGCGTTCGTATTATGCAGGCAGATACGCTTATCTGTGTTGCAGCGGATATTCCGCGCCCCGCCTTTACGGTATGTGGACAGGCGAATGGAACACGGGCTGGGGCAGCAAATACACAATGGACGCAAATGTGAACCTGCAAACCTCCTCGATGAACACGGGCAACATCTCCTCGTCCCCGATAGGCTACGCATATTTTATTCTCCGCCAGCTTCCCGACTGGGAGGAAAACGCGCTCGCGACCCACGGATTTACCGACGCCATCCACGCCCCCGTAAACACCGACGGCGACAAGGCGGTAATAACGGAAACCTGCTATCCGTATCCGTTTCGATACTGGAACGCAGGCTCAAGCTGGATGATCCAGCCGCTCTATGAGACCCTGCAATGCTACGGAGATATCAAAATTCCGCTCAGCGGCGAAATCGACCTTGACAAGCTCAGATCCGTGCTTTCCGTCACCGCGGACGACCTTACGGACGAAGACATTCGCGCGATCGAGGACAGGGGATATCTCCGGCTTGAGCGCGATGTGCTTTTGCCGCTTTTGATTAAATCGGCGAACTACTGGGAGCAGCTTATGACCCCCGAATATTACACCGACTCGAACGGCTCGATTCATTATGAAGCGGGCAAGACGGCGCTTGCGGATGACGAATACTACTGCATCCTGCCGAGCTATTCCCCGGAAAACAATCCGTCGAACTATCCCTCTCCCTCCGACGCAAACGCGGCTATCGACATCGCCGCCTGCCGCGACAATCTGAATATGCTTTTGAGCGTTATAAAAGACACCGCGCCGGAAACCGACACGGCAAAATGGGAATATATGCTCCGAAAGCTCCCGCCGTATCTCTTCGACAAAACCGGCGCGCTCAAGGAGTGGGCGTGCAGCCAATTTGAAGAAAACAACGAGCACAGGCATCTGAGCCACCTCTATTGCGTGTGGCCGCTGTTTGAAACGCAGAACGACGAGCGTCTCAAGTCCGCCTGCATACAGGCGATAAACAACAGAACCTCTGAAAACGAGGCGAGCCACGCACTTGTTCACCGTTCGCTCATCGCCGCAAGGCTCAAGGACAGAACGAGCCTCACCTCTGCGCTCGTGAAGCTTCAGAACCATAAAATAAGATATCCCTCGCTTATGACGAACCACGATTACGATCAAAGAAGCTGCTACTGCACCGACTTTGCCATAGGCTATCTCGGAATCGTCAACGAAGCCCTCGTTTTCTCGAACAAAAACGAAATCGAGATTCTTCCGGCTCTGTTTGAATCGGGCTTTGACGCAGGCGAGATAACCGGGATAAAGGCGAGAACCCGTGCGACGGTTGACTCGCTCAGGTGGGATTTGCAAAGCAAAACGGCACAGGTCACCGTGACCTCCGACATCGACCAAACGATCACCGTTTCATGCGGGCTCTCCGACAAGACGGAGACGCTGATATTCCGCGCCGGAGAAACAAAGACGGTCGATTTTGTGCTGAATTGACCGAATAGGCACAAAAAGCAACATTCCGTCCGGGACCCCGGGCGGAATGTTTTATAGCTTCACGGGATTTTAATACCTCACTCCCGCTCACTGCGAATAAACGGAAGCGCAGACAGAAGCGAACTCAATGCGACAGGCAGAGTGTACAGCATAAACAGAAGTGTCATCAGATTTGAATATCTGCCGTCGAGCCTCGGGATTCCGCCGTTTGCAATAAAATCGTTAAGCGCCGCCGTTTCAGAGGATGAAAATTTGACGACGGCATAGCCTATGCTCGCCGCGAGCGACGATAAACCGGTACCTATCTTGACAATAAATGTCTGCGCCGAGAAAAACAGCGCGTCCGGTCTGTTACCTGATATTTTTTCTTCAAGGTCAACGGCTTGTGAGATTATCAGCGTCTGAACGGTCGAAGAAATGCTTACACAGCTTCCGATTATAAGTGTAAGTACGAACATTGCAACCGTTTGCGGAATGTTCGTCATATTTTGAGGATATTTAACATACAGCGCAAATAGCAAAAGATTCGGAAAAATGTTTATCAGATTGACGGCGGCAAAGAGCCTTTTTGTTCCGTATTTTTTAGACAGACTCGGAACTGCTGCCGCCGAGATTACCAGTCCCACAATACTTCCCACTCCGAAAAGTGCCGTATAAATCAGCGACATCTGCGGATTTTTGCTTGCAAAATAATAGGTTACCAGCGGAGTGAGGATAACACCGGTCATGGCTTTCAGACTGCCCAAAAATCCCGATATACTGATTTTTCTGAGCAACGGATTTGTAATAAAATATCTGAGCTGACCCGAATTTTCGCTGCGCTCGGCAGAAACCCTTTCCACCGAACCGATTGCGGTAAACTGAAAAAGCGCCCCGCCGATGATTGAAAACGCGGCAACCGTTATAAGAAAAGCATTTCGCTCATCCACTGCACTTCCGCCGAAAACTGCCGACAACGCAAAAGCAATCGGCTGAACGGCAAGCGTGCTTATACCGCTCGCCATTCCACCTATCGGACGCAGCGAAAGCAACTTTGTTCTGTCGCCCTCATCACTTGTGAGCACTGACGGATACCCGGTTATCGGAATATCGCCGATTGTAAACACAACTTCCCATATTATGTAAAACACAAACGCAGATAACACTATTAAAATATTTTTAGGCATACTGTTTTCCGCGGAATAAATTCCGTTACTGAAACAGAGAATCGTCAGTATTGCTGTGGGAATCGGCACTGCGATAAGATAGTCCTTTAGTTTATGTTTTCCTCTGCTTATCATCGCTCCGATAAACGGGTCTTTGACGGCGTCAAATATTCTCGCAACACTTAATATCAGACCGACCCATACGGCAGGAATCAGAATCGTGAACTGAAGATAATATGCGAGCACGGATGTGACTGTTCCATATATGATGTTCTGACCGGAAAGACCCAGAAGATACCGGAACTTTTCTCTTTTCGTGTAAGTTGTTGACATGGTTTACCTCCTTACATACTTTTGGTATGTTTAATGTTAATATATATGGGAGGGGTAAAACCCTCCCGAATATTTAAAGATTGATATCGCTGTTCATTTTGTCGAGCAGCGGATAGATGTCGGAAATGTCAAGCCCGATAGACTTTGTTATACCGCAAATAAACTCAAACTTTGCTTTCAGCTCTTCGTTGTCAACAGGAAAAACAAGCGGGTTTATCCAAATATTCGCGATAAGCGAAACCGCCTCGGCAGCCTGCTTCGGGAACATGACCGACAGAGATCCGTCCCTAACGCCCTCTTCGATAACCGGTTCAAAGGCATTAGGTGCTATATCGTTTACGGAGCGCAGAACAAGGTCGCTGAGCATCTGCGGCATATTCTGCAAATGCACTCCCAATTTTCTGAACTGCTGTTCCTGCTCATCCGTCAGAGCCGCAGCAAGCATACGCTTGAGCTTCTCTCCGCCCGTAATATCGGTATCGGATTGAATTTTACGCCAACTCGCAGACAGCGTATTTTTTGCAAAAAGCCGTTCTATGACCGCATCAAGGATATCCTGCTTTGAACTGAAATGGTGATATATCGCGCCCTTTGTGAGTCCGCCCAGTTCATCGATGATATCCTGAATCGTTGTGTTGTCGTATCCCTTTTCTATAAATAAACGCTGGGACACATCGAGGATAAGATTTACCGTTTCCTCCGGATATTTATTTCTGCTCATATTCGCTCCTTACATACTTTCGGTATGTATATAATAGCAAACTCAAAAACAAATGTCAACAGGTTATATAAAAATGGGTACTTAAAGCTGTTTGCAGGATAAATGTTAGAAATGCTACCGAAACCTAAAAAGAAAAAAGCCCTTCAAACTCCAAAAGCTCAGAGTTATCAAGGCTTTTAACTTGGCGCGCTGCAAGGGATACAGTCGGCTACGCCGCCTTGCGTGCTCGGCGACCGCTGCTGCGCAGCAGTACCCGCCTCACACTTCGCGGCTAAAAACAGTCCGCCGGACTGTTTTCTCAACGCCGCTCACCCTCTCAGGGTTCGAATCCCTTGAAAATAAAAAAAGAACGGAAGCAACACCTGCGGTATTGCTTCTGTTCTTGGCGCGCTGCAAGGGATTCGAACCCCTGACCTTTTGGTTCGTAGCCAAACACTCTATCCAACTGAGCTAGCAGCGCATCTGATTGCCATAGTATATTAGCACAACGCGGGGCAAAAATCAACTGTTATTTCAAAATTTTTTTATTTTTCTCCGCTGCCCGGCGGGTACGCTATGCATTGCGGCGGTTTTCGGTCTGCCCGCAGCGCTTTTTTTGACAGTTTTTTGCCGGCTTCGGAAAGTTTTTCTTTTCTTTTGGGGCGCGGATAAATATTTTCTGCGGCGGGTGCCGCTTCGCGGTTTTTTAAAATTTTTTTGCTATTACATTGTAATCATCAAATTTTTGCTATATAATTGAATGGATAGATTGGGGCTTTGTTTATGAAAAGCCGCGAAGGGAGAAAAATTTGTAATGAGCGACAGAACTTACGTCTTATCATACGACATCGGCACGACGGGCGTCAAAACCTGTCTGTTTGAAGTTGAAGATGAAATAAAGCTGATCGCCGCAGAGATGGAAGGCTATTCGCTGGCCGTTTATCCGGACGGCGGCGCGGAGCAGGATCCCGACGAGTGGTGGAGCGCGATATGCAACACCACGAAGAGACTCATGAATTCAACGAGCGTGAGCACTTCGGAGATAGCCGGTATATCCTTCTGCTCCCAGATGCAGGGTCTCGTGCTCGTCGACAAGGACGGTCAGCCCGTGCGCAAGGCGATGAGCTACATGGATCAGCGCGCAAAGAAACAGATAAAGGAACTCATGGCTTACGGTCCGCAGATTGCGGGAGCTTATATTCCGAAGCTTCTCAAGTCTCTGCAGATAACCGGCGCCGTGTCCGCGAGCGTCAAGGATCCCGTATACAAATATAAATGGGTCGAGGAGAACGAGCCCGAGAACTTCGCGAGAACCTATAAGTGGCTCGACGTCAAAGAATACATAATCTGCCGCATGACCGACAAGTTCGTCATGACGCGCGACTCGGCTTTCGGCACTCTGCTCTACGATGTCCGCAAGGGCAAGGAGGGCTGGAGCCCCGAGATGCTCAAGATGTTCAACGTCAAGCCCGAGCATATGGCTGAGATAATCGACTCCACCGCTCTCGTCGGAGGTCTTACCGAAAAGGCTGCGGACGATCTCGGACTGTGCGAGGGCACGCCCGTATTCGGCGGCGGCGGAGACGCTTCGCTCATCGGCGTCGGCGCGGGCGCAGTCGCCCTCGGCGATACTCATATTTACTGCGGCACATCCGGCTGGGTCACGACCGTTGTTGACAAGAATATAGTCGACACGAGCGCGATGATCGCCGCGATAGTCGGCGCGCAGAACGGCAAGCTCAACTACTTCGCGGAGCTTGAGACCGCCGGTAAATGCCTCGAGTGGGTCAAGGATCACCTTGCCCTCGATGAAATTGACATATTCCTCGAGAAGACCGATGTCGCCTCCTCGAAGGAGTCCATATTCACGAGCCTTTACGACTACATGTCGCATGTTATAAACAAGACCCCCGCAGGCTGCGGCGGAGTTATCTTCACCCCGTGGCTGCACGGCAACCGCTGCCCGTTCGAGGATCCGAACGCCCGCGGAATGTTCTTCAACATCAGCCTTGAGACCGGCAAGACCGAGCTCATCCGCGCCGTTGTTGAGGGCACCTGCATGCACCTGCGCTGGTTCCTTGAGACCGAGGACAAAAAGACCAAGACCTCCGATGTTCTCCGCTTTGTCGGCGGCGGCGCTCTCTCCGACGTCACCAGCCAGATACTCGCGGACTGCACGGGCAGAACGGTCGAGGTCGTTGCAAGCCCGCAGAACGTCGGCGCAGTCGGCGCGGCGGTTATCTCCGCAGTCGGTCTGGGCATGATAGGCAGCATCGAAGAGGCGAAGAAGCTCGTCCCGGCGAAGAAGACATTCATTCCGAACCCCTCGCTCAAGCCTATATATGACAAGAACTTCGCAGTCTTTAAGAACCTCTACAAGAGCAACAAGGAGAATTTTGCGGCTCTCAACGGCTGATAAACGGTTCAAACCGCCTTTTTGTGTCAATCATATCTTCGATTCCGCACTTGAAAAAGTGCAATACCCTGTGTTATACTGAAACAGGCAATAAATTTCGGACGACAAGGACGAAGGGAAGGTCTTAAAGAATGAAGAAAATCATCTCGGCTCTGCTCATCTGTATGCTCGCGGCGGTCTGTCTTTTCACCGGCTGCTCAAAAGCAAAGGGACTCAAAGTCAAGGACAGCAGCGGCAACGACCGCGTGCTCGTGACCGACGAAAACGGCAAGCCCGTCTATGACGAGGCAGGCAATATTGTCATTGTCGACACGGACGAAAAGGGCAAGGCAAAGAAGGACGAAAACGGCGAGCAGGCAACAAACGCCATCGCGCTCGATTATCTTCTCGTCTCCGGCAAGAACGCCTACTGCAGATATTTCACATTCACCCAGCCCTCCGGCTACGATATGTCGGCGGTCGGCACCGCGATAACCCTCACAAAAGGCAACGAGACCATCGACATAATTTATGACACCGAAAAGAGCGTCGATGACAAGTCCGCCGATATCGGCGAGGTCATCACCTCGCTCAAGGCGCAGGGCTTCAACCCCGAGGTCAACGACGAGACGAAGACCCTCTGCGGCGAGGACGCAAAGTTTACGGAGATAAAGGTCTCCGCGAACGGCAGAGAGGCGTTCATGGTCTCCGCCCTGTTCGAGAAGAACGGCGTGACCTATGCCTGCACCTACAAAACTTCAAAAGCCGGCGCAAACACCGGAGATTTTGAATCAATTGTCAATTCTATTTCGTTCAGATAACAGACGATAAAAAGTATTCTGACTGTTGAAAGGAGAACAGTATGTTATTTTCACTTGATATCGGTATCGATTTGGGTACCGCGAACACCCTCGTGTTCGTAAAAGGTAAGGGCATCGTTATAAGAGAGCCCTCCGTCGTTGCGGTCGATCAGAAGTACAATCCGCCCAGAGTCGTTGCCGTCGGCACAGAAGCCAAGGAGATGATTGGCAGAACTCCCGGCTCCATAACCGCAGTCCGTCCCCTCAAGGACGGCGTTATCGCCGACTTCGACATCACCGCGGATATGCTCAAGGCTTTCATAAAGAAGGTCACGAAGAACTCCCCGCTCGCGAGAGTCCGCGTTATGATCTGCATCCCCTCGGGCGTTACCGGCGTTGAGAGAAACGCTGTCAACGACGCCGCGAGAAGCGCAGGCGCAAAATATGTCAGCCTCATTGAGGAGCCCATGGCTGCCGCTATCGGCGCGGGTCTCCCCGTCTCCGAGCCCACCGGAAGCATGGTCGTCGACATCGGCGGCGGCACGAGCGAAGTTGCCGTTATCTCCCTGGGCGACGTTGTTACCTCGAACTCCGCAAGAGTCGCGGGCGACAATTTTGATGAGTCCATCATCAACTACATCAAGAAGAAATACAACCTGCTCATCGGCGAGAGAACCGCTGAGGATATCAAGATAAAGATCGGCTCCGCCTATCCCTACGAGGGCGAAGGCGCGATGAACATCAAGGGCCGCAACCTCATGGACGGTCTGCCGAAGAACATCGAGATTTCCGCGGAGGAGATCAGAGAGGCTCTGTCCGACTCCGTCAATCAGATCCTCGATGTCATCAAGGCTACCCTTGAGAAGACTCCCCCCGAGCTCGCTGCGGACATTATCGACCACGGCATCATGCTCACCGGCGGCGGCGCTCTGCTCAGAGGTCTCGACAAGCTCATTGCCGCCGAGACCCGCATCCCCGTTCTCGTCGCGGAGAGTCCGCTCGACTGCGTCGTTGACGGAACAGGCATCTGCCTCGAGCATCCGCTCGATAAATAAACGCCTTTTCGCGGGTCGCTCTGCTTTCCGCAGACGGCCCGCGTTCTCGCAGGCTTACAAAAACTATGCGGCACAACGGTTTTTCTGCCTTTCTGCATACTTTTTGCAAACCCGCGGGATTTTTTGCGTTGTATAGACTTACTTCTTCCAAGCAAAGGAGAGACTCAATTGAAGTTTTACAAATCCAGAACATTCAAAATATTTGTCGGCGTGCTCGTCGTGCTGATTATCGGCGTTGCGGCGGCAGCGGCGATGCATTCGGGCTCTTCGCCCGCAAATTCCGTGATAAGCACGGTGTTTTCGCCGCTTCAGCGCGCGTCGTCGTTTTTGGCGCAGAAGTTTTCGGCTTTCTCGATAAACTTCAAGTCCTCCGCCACGCTCTCGAAGCAGGTAGATGAGCTGAACAAAGAAATTGAGGATCTTCAGAGCCAGCTCGTTGACTACGAGCAGATGAAGAGCCAGAACGCGCTCTACAAAGAATTCCTCGAGCTCAAAGAGAGCCACAAGGACTACAAATTCTGCGAGGCGTCGGTGGTCGGCAGAGATGCGGCGAACCCGCTCTCCGCTTTTGTCTTGAACCGCGGCAGCAATGACGGAATCGCCGTCAACGACCCCGTTATCTACGGCAAATATCTCGTCGGCGTCGTCACATCCGTGACCCTCACGCAGTGCACGATAAAAACTATACTCAACCCGAGCGTCAACACCAGCGCATATGAGATCCGCACGCGCGACCTCGGCTTTGTCACAACGACTGCGGCATACGCCAAGAACGGACTCTGCACCATGCCCGGTCTTTCGAGCTCAACGGCGGTCTCCCCCGGCGGAATCGTCTGCACATCGGGAGTCGGCGGCATCTATCCGCGCGACTTAATTATAGGCACGGTCACAAAAGTCGAGGACTCCGACACGGACATCTCCGCGACCGCGATAATCAAGCCCGGCGCGGACATAGCTTCGATAACAGATGTTTTTATAATCACCGAGTTCGAGGGTCAGGGTTCGAGCGTCACAGAGTAACAAATTTATCGAAAGGGACTTGTCTATGGGTCTCACAGCCGAAAAGAAAAGACTTATAATCCGCCGCGTGATTTTCGCAGTGCTGCTGATTTTCTGCGCCGTTATCCAGAACACGCCGGGACTTCTGCCCGAGCCGTTCGGCGCGCATCAGCTCGCAGTGACGGTCATGGTGGTCTGCATCGCGATGTTTGAGCGCGAGACTGCAGGCATGCTCCTCGGTCTGCTCGCGGGCGTAGTGCTCGACGTGACCGGCGGCACCCAGGGCATAAACGCCATTTTGCTGACTGTAGTCGGTCTCGTGTGCGGAATGCTCGTCAACAACATGATAAGAAACAACATCGTCACCGCGCTGATTTTCTCCGCGCTGGCGCTGCTTGTGCATACATTCGTCTACTGGATAGTGTTCGTCGCCGCGGCGGGAGTCCACGGCGGCAGGCTGCTGCTCACCTTCTGCCTGCCGAGCGTGCTCTACACAGTGATATTCACGCCGCTTTGGTTCTTAATAACAAGAGGCATCAGCAGGCTGCTGCCCAGCGAAGTAAAAAGATAAAAGAAAGGAGAAAGCCCGATGGATTCAAAGAGACTTGCGATAAGGCGCATTGCCCTGCCCTGCATACTGCTCGCGTTCATACTTGTCTTTGTCGGCGTGCTCGTCAAAGTTCAGCTCGTTGACGGCGAGAAATATGCGAGCGCCGTCAACACCGCGAAGCAGACTACCGTCACCATTCATGCGGCGCGCGGCGAAATAGTCGACCGCAACGGCAAACCCATAGTCGAGAACCGCCAGGGCTACTCCATAGTTTTCAACTATTCATATTTTCCCTCGAAGAAAGAGAACGCCGAGAGGAATTCTATAATAATCTCACTCATCAGGCTTTTTGAAGCGAACAACACCGAGTGGGAGAACGACCTGCCGATAGTCATTGACGCTTCGGGCGGACTCGTCTATAAAGCCGACAGCGAAAAAGAAATCGAGGTCATGAAAGGCAAGGACTATTTGAACCTCAACTCCTACGCCACGGCGCAGAACTGCTACGACGCGATGGTCGAGATGTTTGAGATCGACCCCAGCTATTCGCTCAGGGACGGCCTGAAAATCGCGGCGGTTCGCTATCAGATGCTCCTGAACGGCTTCGGAGTCAGCAACTCTTATACTTTCGCCGAGGATGTCAGCGATGTGCTCGTCGCAAAAGTTAAAGAGAACAGTGCGACTTTCAAGGGCGTTGACGTTGAGGTAGTGCCCTACAGACACATTGTCGACGGCACCCTCGCCGCACATATTATAGGCACCGTCGGCAAGATAAACGCCGAGGAATACGCCGAGCTCAAAGACAAGGGCTACGGTATGAACGACATGGTCGGCAAAAGCGGAATCGAATACTCGATGGAAGAGTATCTTCGCGGCACGGACGGCGAAAAGGTCGTCACCGTAGACCCGGACGGCAACGTCTCCGAGACGGTTACGAAAGAGCCCGTTCAGGGCGCGACGGTCGTGCTCACCATTGACGCTGACATGCAGAAGCTCGCGCAGGACACATTCGCGAAGTGGACAGAGAACTACGCCAAATCCTCAAAGAATAAATACGGCGTTCCCGCCGCGGGCGCGCTCGTTGTCAACGACCCGAACACGGGCGAAATACTGACCATGCTCAGCTATCCGACCTATGATCTGAACACCTACAGCGAGAAATACTCGGAGCTGAGCAAAGACGAGCGCACTCCGCTCTGGAACAGGGCGCTGCGCAGCACCTACGCCATCGGCTCGACCTCGAAGCCCTCGGTCGCCATAGCGGCTATTGAAGAGGGACTCACAAACCGCGACAGGGTCATCCGCTGCACGAGAGAGTTCAAATACCTCGACCACACATTCTACTGCAACATCAACCACAAAGACCGAAACCTGACGCTCAGAACCGCGCTCCAGGATTCGTGCAACATATATTTCTACACCTGCGGCGAGGAGCTCGGAGTCAGCAGGCTCAACGAATACCGCTCCATGCTCGGGCTCGGCGTCAAGACCGGCGTTGAGCTGACCGAGGCGGAGGGCATTGAGGACAGCCCCGAGTACCGCGAAAGCATCGGTCAGACATGGCTGCCCGGCTATCTGATCCTTTCGTCCATCGGCGAAGGTGGTACGCGCTTCACGCCCATCCAGCTTGCAAACTACGTCGCCACGATAGCAAACGGCGGCACGAGGTACGAACAGCATCTCATCAAATCGGTCAAGAGCGCCGACTATTCCGAGACGCTCGTTGAAAAGACCCCGAAAGTCGCGCTCGAGACGGGCATATCGAAATATGCCATCGACTGCGTCACCGAGGGCATGGAGTACGTTGTCAACAACAACCGTATTATACAGTCGGCTCTCAAGGGGCTCGACGTTCAGACTGCCGCAAAGACCGGTACTTCCGAAGAGAACAGAAAGATAAACGGCGTCAGCCAGGTTATCAACAACGGTCTTTATATCACCTTCGCGCCGAGCAAAAACGCCGAGATATCCATGGCGTTTATCTGCGAGGGCGTCTACGGTTCGTCCTCCCTCGCGCAGATCGCAAAGCCGATATACGAATACTACTTCAACAGCTCGCAGACGGCAGCCGCGCCGCAGAGCGAGAATACTCTTCTGGGGTGATTAGATTAAATGGCTGAAAAAATAGTTATCGCCTCCGGCAAGGGCGGCGTCGGCAAATCATCTCTGACGGCCGGACTTGCGCGTGCGCTGAGCGGCGCCGGCAAGCGCGTGCTCATGCTCGACATGGACATCGGACTTCGCAGCCTCGACCTGATTTTCGGCACCCAGAAAGACGTGCTCTTCGACTGGGGCAATGTTATCGACGGCGGATGCGAGCCGAATCAGGCGGCACTCGCCGCGGGCGGTCCGATGCTGATGACTGCGCCGATGCGCATGTCCGACTCGTTCACCAAAGAGAGCATGAAAGAGCTTGCAGACAAGCTCGCCAAAGACTACGACTATATATTTTTTGACGCTCCGGCAGGACTCTCCGACGGATTCGAGCTCGCCTGCGCCGCAGCGGACAGGGGCATTGTCGTCTCCACCGCCGACGCGGTATGCGTGCGAAGCGTCAACATAACAGCAGGCGCGATGCGCAAACTCGGGCTTTCGGACATAAGGCTCGTCATCAACCGCTTTGACGAAAAGGCTGTATGCAAAAAGAAGCTGCTCAACATCGACGATGTCATTGATGCGGTATGCGTTCAGCTAATCGGCATCGTACCCGAGGACGCGGCGGTGTCGCACTGCGCGGTGCGCGGCGAACCGCTCCCGGCATCGAGCGCGGCGGCAAAAGCGTTTTCGCGCATAGCCAAAAGAATCGACGGCGGCGAAGCACCGCTGTTGGGGTGAAAATTGATGTGCCTGAGGCAAAGGCAACATTGCAAAATACTATCAATTGGTTGTAAGAGCGGATATTATTTGCCCCTACGAAATTGTGCTATTTTGTAATATTGTTGAATTACCACCCACACCACAACTCAAATCAGGAGAACCGCCATGAAAAAAACGCGTTCAAAGAAAAAGATAATAATTTCCGTTCTCTGCGTGCTTCTTGCGCTCGCGGTGCTGACTCCGTGCGTGATAAACGCCGTTGTGATGCTCAGCGCGAGCAAGTATATAATCAGCGCGGACGAGGCGGCGGGACGCGGGGCGGACTGCGTATTGGTGCTCGGCGCAAAGGTCAACTCCAATGGCACGCTGAGCCATATGCTCGAGGACAGAATGAGCACGGGCGTTGATTTATATCAATCCGGCGCGGGCAAAAAGATCCTCGCGAGCGGCGACCACGGCAGGGATTCATACGACGAGGTCAACCATATGAAACAATACGCCGTCGGCAGAGGCGTTGACCCCGACGATGTGTTCCTCGACCATGCGGGCTTTTCAACATATGAGTCGATGTACCGCGCCCGCGATGTTTTTGAAGTCAAGAGCGCAATAGTCGTCACGCAGAAATATCACCTCTACCGCGCGGTCTACAATGCGCGCCGCCTGGGTATCGACGCCTACGGCGTTGCGGCGGACAAGCGCGTTTACGGCAAGCCCGTATATAATTTTGTGCGCGAGAGCCTCGCCCGGTGCAAGGACTTCTTTATGTGCATTTTCAAGCCCGAGCCGACTTATCTCGGCGAGGTTATCCCGATAAGCGGCAGCGCGTCGCTCTCGGACGACATCGAATACTGACAGTTTCAAGGAGAAAGATATATGCGACTTGGCATTTTCGGCGGCACCTTCAATCCGCCGCACATGGGGCACATAAGGCTTGTTACCGCTATCGCGGACAAGCTGCAGCTCGACCGTGTTCTCATTATTCCGGCGTCGGTTCCGCCGCACAAGCACGTCTTGAACCTTGCTCGCAGCAGGGACAGATTCGAGATGTGCCGCCTGAGCTTTGAGGGCGACCGTCGGTTTTCCGTCTCGGACACGGAGCTTTGCCGCGTCGGCAAGAGCTACACCTACGACACGCTCTGCGAGATAAAGCGCGAATACCCGGACGCCGAGCTGTTTTTGATAGTCGGCTCGGATATGCTCGCGACATTCGACGAGTGGTACCGCTATCACGACATCTTAATGATGTGCACCCTCTGCGCCGCCTCGCGCAAGCACGGCTTCGTGCCCGAGCTCGAGGGCAAGTTCACGCCGGAGGAAACAGAAAAGATAAAATTTATCGAGATTCCGGTCTTTGAAGTAAGCTCGACCATCATTCGCCGCAGGATCTCCGAAAAAGAGAGCACGCAGGGGCTTCTCGCCGACGGCGTGCGCGACTATATCGAAAAGAAAGGGCTTTACACTTGAACGTACCCGAGAAATACAAAGAATATGACGAGCTGCTGAAAACTAAGCTCGACGACTACAGATACATTCACTCGCTCGGCGTTGCAAAGAGCGCCCGGAACCTTGCCGAGCTATACGGCGCAGACCCTGAAAAGGCTTATTTTGCGGGGCTTCTGCACGATGTGATGAAGAACGCCGCGCCCGAAGAGCAGTTGCAAATAATAGAAAAAGCTGATATAATGTTATCTCCGTCCGAGCGCCTGAACCGCAAGCTCTGGCACGCGATAGCCGGAGCGGCATTTTTAAAACTGGCGCTTCATATCACCGACGAGGATATCATCGGCGCGGTTCGCTGGCACACTACGGGCAAGGCCAACATGACGCAGCTCGAAAAGATAGTCTACCTCGCGGATTTCATAAGCGAGGACAGAAAATATCCGGATGTCGACAAAGTCCGAGAGCTTTCGGAACAGTCGATAGAATCCGCGATGCTCTACACCCAAAGATACTGCATATCAAAGCTCCTCGCCGACGGAATGATAATCGACCCGTCGAGCGTTGACTGCTACAATGAACTTATAACCGAGAGGAGTTCAGAGAAATGACCCCCAGAGAACTGACAAACGAAATAGTTAAAATACTCGACAAGAAAAAGGCGCTGGACATCACGGCGATAAAGACCGAGGAGCTGACTATAGTCTCCGACTATTTTGTCATCGCGACCGGTACTTCAAACACCCATGTCAAGAGCCTCGCAGACGATCTCGAATACGAGATGGACAAGCTCGGCGCAGCACCCGAGCACATTGAGGGGCGCGCGACCGGCTGGATTCTGCTCGACTTCGGCAGCGTGCTCGTCCACATATTCCAAAAAGAACAGCGCGAATACTACAACCTCGAGCGCCTTTGGAACGACGCACAGCAGCTTGACATAAGCGACCTGCTGACCGACTGAGAGAGAACATCCGAAAGGAATGACATAAAACATGGCAAACTACGATTTCAAAACCATTGAAAAGAAGTGGCAGGACCGCTGGGAGAAAGAGGGCACCTTCAGAGCTATCGACGATTTCTCGCTGCCCAAGTTCTACGGGCTCATCGAGTTCCCCTATCCGAGCGGCGCAGGTATGCACGTCGGCCACATCAAGGCTTATTCCGGCATGGAGGTCATCTGCCGCAAGCGCAGGATGCAGGGTTACAACGTCCTGTTCCCGATAGGCTTCGACGCATTCGGACTGCCCGCCGAGAACTACGCGATAAAGACCGGCACCCATCCGCGCATAGTCACCGACCAGAACATCCACAATTTCACCGGCCAGCTCAAGCGCGTCGGCTTCGCGTTCGATTGGAGCCGCGTTGTCGATACGACCGATACCGACTACTACAAGTGGACCCAGTGGATATTCCTCAAGATGTTCGAGCACGGACTCGTTTTCCGCGACAAGGCGTTCGTCAACTACTGCCCGAGCTGCAAATGCGTGCTCTCCAACGAGGACTCGCAGGGCGGCAAGTGCGACATCTGCCACAGCGATGTTATCCAGAAGTCAAAGGACGTCTGGTTCCTGCGCATAACTGAATACGCCGACAAGCTGCTTGACGGACTCAAGCACGTCGACTTCCCGGCGAACATAAAGGCTCAGCAGGAGAACTGGATCGGCCGCTCGACCGGCGCATTCGTCAACTTCACCCTCTCGGGAACTGATGAGACGCTGCGCATATACACCACCCGCCCCGACACCCTCTTCGGCGTCACCTTCATGGTCATGGCCCCCGAGCATCCGCTCATCGACAAGTACGCTGACCGCATCTCGAACATGGACGAGGTCGAGAACTACCGCACCGAATGCGGCAAAAAGACCGAGTTCGAGCGCACTCAGCTTGTCAAGGACAAGACCGGCGTCAAGCTCAGCGGACTTACCGCAGTCAATCCCGTCAACGGCAAGGAGATTCCGATATTCATCTCCGACTATGTCATGATGGGCTACGGCACCGGCGCCATTATGGCTGTTCCCGCCCACGATCAGCGCGACTGGGATTTTGCAAAGGCGTTCGGCATTGACATCATCCAGGTCATCAAGGGCGGCGACATTGAAAAAGAAGCATACACCGGCGACGGTGAGATGATAAACTCCGATTTCCTCAACGGAACGGACAACAAGAAAGAGTCTATAGAAAAAATGCTCGAGTTCCTCAAGGCGCGCGGCATCGGCGAGAAGGGCGTCCAGTACAAGATGAAGGACTGGGCATTCAACCGCCAGCGTTACTGGGGCGAGCCCATCCCGATTATCCACTGCCCGCACTGCGGCATGGTCGCCGTGCCCGAGAACGAACTGCCGCTCAAGCTCCCCGATGTTGAGAACTTTGAGCCCGGCGAGGGCGGCGAAAGCCCGCTCGCGAAGATAGATTCCTTCGTCAACTGCACCTGCCCGAAGTGCGGCGCGCCCGCGAAGCGCGAGACGGACACGATGCCCCAGTGGGCTGGTTCGTCCTGGTACTTCCTGCGCTACATCGATCCGCACAACGACAAGTGCTTCGCCGACAAGGATAAGCTCAAATATTGGCTCCCCGTCGACTGGTACAACGGCGGCATGGAGCACGTTACGCGCCATCTTATCTATTCTCGCTTCTGGCACCGCTTCCTCTATGATATCGGCGAAGTCCCCGTGCCCGAGCCGTATGCGAAGCGTTCGGGTCTCGGACTCGTGCTCGGCGCGGACGGCGTGAAGATGTCGAAGTCCCGCGGCAACGTCGTTGACCCCGACGATGTTATCAAAAAATACGGCGCGGACACCCTGCGCACATATATAATGTTCATGAGCGACTACTCAGCCTCCGCCCCGTGGAAAGAGAGCGGCGTCAAGGGCTGCAAGCGCTTCCTCGAGAGAGTCGCGTCCCTGTCGGATATCGCCGAGGGCACCGGCACGACGAAGAAGCTCGAATCGATAATGAACAAGACAGTCAAAAAGGTCTCGCAGGATATTGAGGACATGAAGTTCAACACCGCGATCGCCGCAATGATGACCTGCCTCAACGAGATAAACGATGTTGGCACACTGACAAAGGACGAGCTGTCCGTATTCATCCGCCTGCTCTGCCCGTTCGCTCCGCACCTGTGCGAGGAGATGTGGGAACAGCTCGGCGAAGATGGTCTCTGCTCGACCGCGAAGTGGCCCGACTACGACGAGAGCAAGTGCGTTGACGACGAAATAGAGATCGCCGTTCAGGTCAACGGCAGAGTCCGCGATCGCTTCACCGTGCCCGCCGATATCGAGGCTGCCGACGCGATTGCCAGAGCCAAGGAGCTCGACAAGGTCAAGGAGTTCACCGACGGCATGGCGTTTATAAAAGAGCTCTATGTCCCCGGCAAGCTTGTCAACCTCGTTGTAAAGCCGCAGTAAAAAAGGATATTTTAATCAAAAATAAAAAATCCCCCCAAGCGGTTGACAATAAAATTCACCTGTTGTATAATTAGAGGCAAGCTTATGCTAATTAGCCCTTGCAATTGCAGCGGAGGGAGGGAATATTAATGAGTCAGGTCAAAGTTAAAGAGAACGAATCTCTCGAGAGCGCACTCAAGCGTTTCAAGAGACAGACTTCCAGAGACGGAGTTATCCAGGAGGTCCGCAAGAGAGAGCACTATGAGAAGCCTTCGGTCAAGAGAAAGAAGAAGTCTGAGGCGGCTCGCAAGCGCAAGTACAAATAAGTACCTGCACTGTACAACTGTACATTTAAAGGCGGTGGGAAAGGGATTTCTCACCGCTTTTTTAAAAGTACCCTAAGGAGGAACAGAGAATGATTTTCGACAAGTTTCTTTCGCTTCTGCCGTCGGAGCTCGACGGCGCGCTGATAATGTCCGAGGAGAACAGGCGCTATTTCACCTCGTTCCCGTCGTCGGACGGCGTTCTGCTCATTTCGAGAAATGGCACGGTATTCCTCACCGACTCGCGCTATGTCGAGGCGGCGCAGAAGAAGATAACCGTCTGCCCCGTCAGACTCACAAAAGATCTGAGCACCGAGCTGCCGCAGCTGATGAGCGAATTCAAAATAAACAACCTCGCCGTTGAGACGACGAGACTCACCGTCGCCCAGTTCGAGGAGTTCACAAAGTGGATGCCCGACACAGGCATCTGCACCGAAAACTACGCCGACCGCGCGATAGACGCGCTCAGGATGGTAAAATCCGACGACGAAGTGAAGCTCGTTTGCGAGGCGCAGGCGATAGCCGAGCGCGCATTCGACCATATACTTGAATTCATAAAGCCCGGCGTGACCGAGCGCGAGATTCAGCTCGAACTCGACTACTATATGCTCCGAAACGGCGCGGAGGCGCTCTCGTTTGAGACGATCGCAGTCAGCGGAGTCAACTCCTCGATGCCGCACGGCGTGCCCTCGGACAAAAAGATTGAAAACGGCGACTTCATCACCATGGACTACGGCGCGGTCGTCGGCGGATACCACAGCGACATGACGCGAACCGTCGCAGTCGGCTCCGTAAGCGAAGAGCAGAAGAAGATATACAACACCGTCCTCGAAGCGCAGCTCGCCGCGATGGAGAAGATGGCTCCCGGCGTCTCCTGCGCCGACGCGGACAAAGCCGCGCGCGATGTCATAACCGACGCGGGCTACGGCGAATTCTTCGGCCACGGCACGGGTCACGGAGTCGGCGTTGAGATTCACGAGCAGCCGCGCGTATCGCCCCGCTCGAAAGAGATTCTCGCCCCCGGACATCTTGTCACCGCGGAGCCCGGCATATATCTGCCCGGACTTTTCGGAGTCAGAATAGAAGACATGGTGCTCATCACGGAAGACGGCAGCCGTGGACTCACCCACGCGCCGAAAGAACTCATCATACTCTAAAATATCTCCCCGTATGCAGGACATACGGGGATTTCTGTTTTATATGCGAACTCCGTTTGCCTGATTTTAGACACCCCTGCAGGGGTGTTTCGCTTCGCTCAAGGTAATAAGTAAAAGTGAATAGTGAAAAAGTGCATGGTATGGTTGGATTTCATTCGCCCGCAAAATTGCACAATTTATTGACGCGCACTTCGTAGGGTGCGGCGAAACATACTGTCCCGCAGCAACTCTTTTCGATTTTTTAGTTGACCTTTTATATTTCTTCTGATAAACTTGTGGTATCAGGAGGGATAACAATGGCAAATGTCAAAAAAGCTCTTTATAACGTAGCCGTTTTTCTGGTCTCGCTGTTCATCACCGGCTCGATAAACGTCTCGAACATCAAAAACACTCAGGATACAAGCCGCGTAACGCTCACGGTAAACGAGACGGAGACGCTCCAGGAAATGAACGGCTGGGGCGCCGCCGCGGCATGGTGGGCGCAGGTCGCAGGAGGAAGCAAAAACGCCGACGATATCGCAAAGCTTCTCTACAGCAAAGAGGGACTCGGGCTGAACATATACAGATACAACGTCGGCTCGGGCGAAAAGCAGAACCCCAACTCCCGTCTCGATCCCGATTCGTGGAAGAGCACGGCGAGCTTCCTTGTATATAACGAAAAGACCGGGAAATATGAATATGACTGGTCGCAGGACGCGAACGCAATGAATATGCTCAAACTCTGCATGAGCTACGGCTGCATTGACTCAGTCGTTCTGTTTTCAAACTCGCCGCACTTTTCAATGACCGTTTCCGGTCAGGCGAGCGGCGGACTGAAGAAGCATCAGAACAACCTCAAGCCCGAATGTTATCAGGAATATGTCGACTATTTTCTTGACATAACCGAGCATTTCCTTGAGCTCGGCGTGCCGGTTAAATATATAAGCCCGATAAACGAGCCGCTTGTCTCATGGGGCGGCGACAACGTCTATCAGGAGGGCTGCCACTACGACGAAAAGGAGATGTTCAAGCTCTACCGCATGTTTGCCAAGAGCATAAAGGCGCGCGGACTCAATGTCAAAATGTCCATGTGCGAGGTCTCGAAAATAGGCAACCCCGCATTCGAATATATAAAGAAAATCAGCAAGGACGAAGAGCTCAGCAGCGTCATGGCGACATATTCTTATCACTCCTACTGGTCCGACACGAACTATCTGCTCAAGAAGGTCTGGGGTCAGTATCTGAGAAAATACTACCCCGATGTGACGGTCGAGATGGACGAGTGGTGCGAGCTGCCCTGCCACAGCACGACGAGATCGATATCCGGCGCGCGCACCATGGCGAGAACCATCTGCCAGGATATCATGTATTCAAACGCCACAGCGTGGACCTCGTGGGTCGCAGTCAGCGAATGGGGCGACAACTCCGACGGACTCATCATCGCCGACCATGAGTGCAACGAATATTACACCGCCAAGCGATACAATGCGCTTGCGCATTTCTCGAAGTTTGTTCCTGTCGGCAGCAAGGTCATCTCCAACGAAAAGGATGTCAACGACCGCGTCGCGTGGAAGATAAAGAATCAGATGGGCTTTGTTATCCTCAACAAGACCAACTGCGCGTCCTTCCTCACGCCGGACGGCAGCATAGTTGTCGTCATCGTCAACGACGATGCGGGCTGCACCTTCAACTTCGAGGGCATCAGCGGCAGAGACAACCTCAAGATATACACCACGAATGACCAGTACGATCTCAAGCTCACCTACGACGGAGAGTATAAACAGGAGGTCGAAATCCCCGGTCTGAGCATCACAACGCTCATATTCAGCTGATGATACGCACTCCCCTGCGGAGTGCGGACAGAACAGAACCCCACCTGCGGTTTGCCGTTAGGTGGGGTTGTTGTTTGGAGATTCCGGCGCAAATCAAAACTTCTCAACAAAGAAGCATACAAAAACCGACCGCGGCGGTTTCCCGTTGCGGTCGGTTTTGTTTTTTATATAATTGAGCGAATTTATTTTGCCTCTCCGCCCTCAAAGGTTTTTGCAACCTCCTTGAGCAGCTCGCGTATGGGCAGATGCTGAGGGCACGAGTGTTCGCACTTTCCGCAACCGATGCAGTCCGACGCTTTGCCGTGATTCTCGGTGTAGACCTCATAGTAGCAGTCCGAATTCCAGTCGCGGCAGAGCTGCTTTGAGTTCATGCACGAGAACAGGTCGGGGATAAGGATATGCTCGGGGCAGCCGTCCGTGCAGTAGCGGCACGCGGTGCAGGGGATGGTGTGGGTCGCGCGTATAACGTCGCAGACCTCCGCTATCGCCCGTCTCTCCTCGTGGCTCAGGGGCTTAAAGTCCTTCATAAATGACAGGTTGTCGTTCATCTGCTCTAAGCTGCTCATGCCGGAGAGCACCATGAATACGCCGTCGAAATCCGCTGCGTAGCGTATCGCGTAGCTCGCCGGGCTGCCGCCGTGAAGAGCGTCGAATATAGCCTTGCCCTGCTCGGGAATGTCGGCGAGTTTTCCGCCCCTGACAGGCTCCATGACTATTACGGGCTTGTTGTGCTTGCGGCAGACCTCGTAGCACAGCCGCGCCTGAACGGCGGGATCGTCGAAGTCGATGTAGTTGAGCTGGATCTGAACCACCTCAATCTCCGGGTATTCGTTAAGCATCTCGTCGAGTACGTCGGCGGTGTCGTGGAACGAGAAGCCGACGTGCTTTACCTTGCCCTCTTTTTTCAGCTCGAACGCGTGCTCATAGGCGTGCAGCTTCTTGTATTTTTCAAATATCGACTTCGTCTGCGAGTGCAGGAGGTAGAAGTCGAAGTAGTCCACTCCGCAGCTCTCGAGCTGCTTTTCAAACAGCGGGCGTATCTCGTCCTCGCTGTTAAACAGCGAATCGGAGAGCTTGTCGGTGAGAATGAAGCTGTCGCGGGGATAGCGCTTTACGACGCAGTCGCGTATCGCCGTCTCGCCCTGACCGCCGATGTAGACGCGTGCGGTGTCGAAATAGTTGAAGCCCTGCGCCATGAACTCGTCAACCATCTTCGTGAACTCGGCGTAGTCGACCTTTTCGCCGTCCATGGGCAGTCTCATGCAGCCGAAGCCTAACTTTTTCTTTACATCGGGGAATGTGCTCATTTTATGTCTCCTCCCGTGAATTAATTTTATCTCGTCAAATATATAATGTACTCTGCGGGGCGTACAGTCAAGGGGAAAAAATCAAACTTTTGTGAAGAAAACTCCCCTGCGGAAAAGTATGTCACTGCTTTTTCCCGAGCTCAAAATGAGCGGCGAATTTTTTGAACAGCGGCGGAAAGTCGAAATATTTATCAAACAGGCGGCAGAAGAAGCCGATTATCGTACCGTTTATCGGGGCGATAACGAGCGTGCCCCAGCCGATGCCCTCGAAGCGCCTGAAAAACGCGAGCGACATTATCGCCGCCACCGCGAGGCAGGATAAATCGAAGCAGGTCTTGAATCGCGACAGCTTTATGCCGAACTTTCCGCTGACGCCCTTGACGAAGAAGTCGTAGACCTGCGGATAGAGATAGGTTTTGTAAAACATCGCGACCGAGAACGAGGTCAGCAGCACGCCGAAGATAAAAAGAAGTATTCTTATCGGCATGGACATGCTCCCGGGCGGGGTGACATTAGGATTAAAGAACGGGATGCACCGCCAGAGATCGAGTGCCGCGCCGTAGATAAGGCAGGTCACGAACGACGAGAGATACACCACCCTGAATCCGCGCATGACGATGCAGAAGATAATAAACAGCCCCGCCTGAATGACATATTCCGCCTGGCCGAATGTGAATATTCCGACTTTCAGGCTCAGAAGATATGCCGGCGCGACTATCATCGACACGCCGAAGTTCGCCGCCGTGAGCATGGCCACCGCGAGCGAGAGCAGGGCGACGGCGAGGATATAAACGACCTCGCTCGGAATTTTCAGCTTCCTGTTTTGCAAGATAACCCCTCTTTTCATCAAAAAAGCCACGCACCGAAAAGGTGCATGGCGAAAAATAAACCCGTCAGGTTCGGAAAAATCCACACGATTTTGGTATATTATATTACATAATCTGCCATGTGTCAACGCGCGCGGCGCAGTTTTGCAATACCTGCCGCGAGCAATGATACTGAAACCGCGAGCGTGGATATTAAAATGAGCAGATATACATTGCCGTTTGCGAAATGCGCCCAGTCGGCGAAATTCACGGCGTAGTTCGCGCCCTCTACGCTACCGAGCACAGCGGTGAGAAAACGCGGCAGAGCATATATAACCGAGCCGAACGCGAGGACATCGACCGAGGCGTTTATCAGCGGGTGCTTGCAGATAATATGCATGACGGCAGTCACCGCGAATGGAATAAATGAATAGAGCACAATGAGCAGTCCCTTGGGCAGGCTGAATACATTCGTTATTCTTGCCGCCGAAACGAGCAGGGCTAGGCAGGCGAAGAACAGCAAAAAGTATACGGCGGGAATAAATCTGCGTCCCCTTGCGGGCATATAGCGCCTGAGCAAAAACGGCGCGAACACCGCGATATACCCGAGCAGAGTACCGAGTACCGCCGAGCCGAACCAGTTCTGTCCGTATTTTGCGCAGCAGATGACAAAGAGCAGGACGAGCGAGAGATAAGTCGAGCCCGTGAACACCGCGAGCTTATGCTTTTCGGTAAAGCGCGTAAATGTCGGAACGAACGAAAACGCCGTCAACAGACTGCCGAAAACCACGGGGAAGAAAGTAATCCTGTGATTCACCGCGAGGTCGCATATGAAACATATAATAAGCGCCAGCGCATACGCGCCCGTGAAGCCCCAGAAGAATGTCCCGGTCAGCTTCCTGAATATGCGCGCGTCCCGTTTCATCTCGTGATACTCCGTGTCGTTCGCGCCGCTTATCAGCTCATGCTCCGAAATGTCGAGTACCGAACAGATATCGGGTATCATTGTTATGTCGGGATAGCTTTTGCCCTTCTCCCATTTTGATATTGCGGATTCGCTGAGAAAAAGTTTTTCTGCGAGCTCCTTTTGGGTCATCCCCTTTTCGTTTCGCTTTTGACGCAAAAACTGACCGAATGTTGATTTGTTGACCATTTTGATCACCTCCGCTGCGTATCATAGCACCGCCCGCCGTATTTGTCACGGGAGCGTCAGTCAAGTCGCCTTTTTCGGGGCGGTTTACCGCCGGTCGAGGGGTAAAAAGCTCTCCCTGTTTTGCAAAATTATCGTAAACATATTATAGAATATAATTTTGCGGCGAGTCAATACTTTTGGCAGGCGGCAAAATATTCTGTTTTGCGTGTCATATCAATTTTTGCTTTACTTTGCGTGCTGCTTTTTGTATAATGTTATGTGTATAAAATTAACTTTTTTGATAACGAGGTTTTTGTATGCTGCAATTTGAAGAGTTGAGACTTGAGCTCAACGATAATAAACAGAAGCTCTCCGAGCTGCGCGAGGCTCTCGGTCTCGACGCGCTTAAAGAAGAGATTGCGAAACTTGAGGAGCAGACCGCCGCAGAGGAGTTCTGGGGCGACATAGAAAATTCGCAGAAGGTGCTCCAGAGAATAAGCCAGCTTAAAAATAAGGTCGCGGCTTATACTTCGCTCGAGACCGCTTTTGACGACACGATGACCCTTATAGAGCTCGCCGACGAGGAGGAGGATCTCTCCATGTTCGACGAGTGCCGCGAGGGTGTTACAAAATTTGAGGACGAGCTCGAGAAGCAGACCCTCAGCACGCTTTTGAACGGCGAATACGACGCGAAGAACGCACTGCTGACTTTCCACGCGGGCGCGGGCGGAACCGAGGCTCAGGACTGGACGCAGATGCTCGTTCGTATGTATCAGCACTGGGGCGAGAAGCACAACTTCAAGGTCAGCATGCTCGACTTTCTTGACGGCGACGAGGCGGGTCTCAAATCCGCAGTTCTGCTCGTCGAGGGTGAGAATGCATACGGCTATCTCAAGGGCGAAATGGGCGTTCACCGCCTTGTCCGCGTCTCCCCTTTCGATTCCTCCGGACGCAGGCACACATCTTTCGCTTCCCTTGAAGTCATGCCCGAAATCGACGACAATATAGAAGTTGAAATAAATCCCGACGACCTTAAAGTCGACACCTACCGCGCGAGCGGCGCGGGCGGTCAGAAGGTCAACAAGACCTCGTCCGCCGTGCGTATAACGCATATCCCGACCGGCATCGTGGTCTCCTGCCAGATCGAGCGCAGCCAGCATCAGAACCGCGAGGTCGCCATGAGGATGCTCAAATCGAAGCTCCTCGAGATAAAAGAGCGCGAGCATCTTGACAAAATCGAGGATATCAAGGGCGACCAGAAAGAGATCGGCTGGGGCAGCCAGATCCGCTCCTATGTCTTTATGCCCTACACCCTCGCCAAGGATCACCGCACCGGCTTTGAAAACGGCAACATCAACGCCGTTATGGACGGCGACATAGACGGCTTCATCAACGCTTATCTCAAGATGGAGTCGCTCAAGAACCAGGACTGATAACATGAACATTATCGACATTTCGCGCGACGCGCTCAAAACCGAAATATATCCGGGCGACCCTCTGCCTCATGCGGAGTTCGTCAGCCGGATAGGAGAAAATTCGAGCTGCAATCTGTCCACGCTCTTCTCGTGCGTACACACCGGCACTCATGCCGACGCGCCCCTGCATTTCATCGACGGCGGCGCGAGCATAGACGAAGTGCCGCTCGAACCGTTTATCGGACCGTGCACGGTCATTGAAGTGCCCGAGGGCGCGATAACGGGCGAGGATATCAACGAAAAATTCCCGCAGAAATGCGAGCGCCTGCTCATAAAGGGCGGCGGCAAGGCTTATTTTCACAGTAGCGCCGCGGACGAGCTCGCCGACATCGGACTCAAGCTCATAGGCACGGACTCCCTCTCCGTCGGCGTAAAGGGCGACCAGGTAGCGCCGCACAAGGCGTTTTTGGGCGCGGGGATCTGCGTGCTCGAGGGGCTTGACCTGAGCGAGGTTACCCCCGGCAACTACTATCTCTTCGCCGCGCCTGTGAAGCTCGGCGGACTCGAGGGCGCACCCGTGCGCGCGGTGCTTATCAGCGACTATATTTTTTGGGGCAGCCGTTGACGCTGTGCCGTATCTGCAATAAATGAAAGGCGTGTTCTGCTCAATGAAGCGTTTTCTTGACGTTTTGCTCAGCCTGCTGGCTATTATTTTTCTGTCTCCGCTGATGCTTATTATCAGTCTGATAATAATCTGCGATGACGGTCTGCCTGTCATATTCAGGCAGAACAGGGTCGGCAAGGGCGACGAGCTGTTCAAAATCAAAAAATTTCGCACGATGAAAAACGGTGCGCCGAATCTTTCGACCGCCGATTTTGAACAGTCGGATGAGTTTATCACCCGTTCGGGCAAGTTCCTGCGCAGGACAAGCCTCGACGAACTGCCGCAGCTGTTCAATGTTCTCGCGGGCGACATGAGCTTCATCGGTCCGCGTCCGCTGATCCCCGAAGAGAGCCACATCCGCGAGCTTCGCCGCGAATACGGAGTATATTCCGTCCGCCCGGGGCTGACCGGCTGGGCGCAGGTCAACGGCAGAGACTGCCTCTCCGACGAGGAAAAGGCGGAATATGACCGCGAATACATCGAGCGCAGATCGCTCTTGTTTGACACAAAAATATTTTTCCGCACCATCTGGGTCGTGCTCACGGGCAAAGACGTTGTCGAGGGCGGAATGAACCATAAGGAAGAAAAATAAGCCGCATATTGCGGCTTCAGTCTGTCGAAAAAGTCTGTCATCGTACGGGCTCAAGGCTCCCCTGTGTAAGGGGAGCTGGGCAGATTATAATTTGAAGTGCAACA